>Ga0256405_10002906_pt1 | contig 37172 bp, 36 predicted proteins | sample RumenRJG_02DNA_FD_189096 | JGI IMG/M metagenome (GOLD analysis project Ga0256405, IMG submission 189096) | Bovine rumen microbial communities from Lethbridge, Alberta, Canada - RJG_02 | ecosystem: Host-associated > Mammals > Digestive system > Stomach > Rumen | place: Canada: Alberta...
ATCCAAGATTTCTTTTCAGAAAGGTTGCTTGCGCGACCTCTCAAGAAATTGAAACGGTTTGTTCATTTACCCAAGTACTTCGAAAAGTACTCGCTTCTTGTACTACTTCTGTCTATGTAAATCTTTCAAAGAACTCTTTCTTTATCGTGCTTATCAGGTGGTGTTCCTGATTTGCGGGTGCAAAGGTACGGCTTTTTTTTGAACTACCAAAACTTTTCCAGAGAAATTTTCAATTTTAGAGTGTTTTTTATGCACCTCTTGATTCCGGTCAATTATAAAAACAGCTACACATTATTATATATCATATAGGAAGAGAGGGACAATCCTTCTGCGGGAGGATCACGCTCCTGTTGCGAGGGGACTGCAATCCTTACACGGGAGGATTGATGAGAAAAAGAAAAATTGCCCAAAAAAGTTTTGGGGTTTAAAATAATTAAAGTAACTTTGCAGCACCAAACGAAATAAATTAATCTAAAATAAAATAAGGATATGAAGAAAGTGATTTTAGGTTTTGCTGCTTTTGCTTGCTTAACGATGGCAAGTTGCGGCAATATGAGTCAGGTGTTAGGCGCTATGACAAATGGCACAGGTGTGGTAAATGCAATTTCAAGTGTGATCGGTCTTGACAAGGTTAAGGCGCAAAATCTGATTGCCACGTGGAAATACTCTGGCCCTGGATGCGCATTCACTAGCAAGAATCTTTTGGCAAAGGCTGGTGGCGAGGTTGCAGCTGTTCAGATTGAGCAAAAGCTTCTGCCCTATTATCAGCAAGTGAAGATATCAGAGAGTAACACCTATATTACTTTCAACGAAAACGGAACATTCTCATCAAAGATAGCAGGAACACCTTTCAGCGGCAACTACACTTTTGATGAAGCTTCGCAGAAAATCACTCTGAAAGGATTGTTACTGTCGGTAAACTGCTACGCCAAGAAGGAGGCTAATGGCATCTCAATACTATTCGAGGCTAAGAAACTGCTCACTGTACTGCAGACCATGTCGGCCATGAGCGGCAACAAAGACCTGCAAACAATAGGCGATTTGAGCAAAAATTACGATGGAGTACGCGTAGGATTCGATATGAAACAGTAATTTTTGCAAATATATTCATAAACATTTGGTCGGTTGCGAAATTTTGTATAATTTTGCAACCGATTTCTGAATAAATATACTGAGATGAAAGTAAAGACCAATAGATTAGAAGCGCTGAGACTGATTATATCAAGTCAGCAGTTAGGAAGTCAGGACGAGTTATTGAACGCCTTGCAGAAGGAGGGCTTCAAGTTAACCCAGGCTACACTTAGCCGCGACCTTAAGCAACTCAAGGTAGCCAAAGCCGCTTCGATGAGCGGTAATTACGTCTATGTACTGCCCAACGAGACGATGTACAAGAGAGTAAGCACTCCAAACAGCATCCGCGAGATGATGAGAGTTCCAGGCTTTATCAGCATCAACTTCTCGGGCAACATGGGTATCATCAAAACCCGTCCAGGTTATGCAAGTTCGATTGCTTGGAATATCGACAACAGTGATGTACCAGAGATTCTGGGCACAATTGCTGGTGATGACACTATATTTATTGTAATTAAGGAAGGCGTAAAACATCAGCAGGTGGTAGAAGCACTGAGCGATATTGTGCCTAATATGAAATAATGAAAACAGAAATGGAAGAAGAAATTGAAGTCTTGGTAGCAGGTCCTGAGCACGAGGAATACGTTGACACTATTCTCGACACCATTGCCGAAGCAGCGAAGGTGCGTGGTACTGGTATAGCCAAGCGTACCCACGAATATCTTGCAAAGAAGATGATGGAGGCTAAGGCCGTCATCGCTCTTACAAAAAATGGCAGGTTTGCCGGTTTTAGCTATATTGAGACATGGGAGAATCAGCAATACGTTACAACCTCAGGTTTGATAGTACATCCCGACTTCAGAGGTAAGCATATTGCCAAGCGCATCAAGGATATGACATTTACTCTGGCCCGCACACGCTGGCCACACGCCAAGATATTCTCACTGACAAGTGGTGCTGCAGTAATGGCGATGAACACAGCTTTGGGCTATCAGCCTGTAACCTTTGCTGATCTTACTGACGACGAGGCCTTCTGGAAAGGTTGCGAGGGATGCTGCAATGTAGATGTGCTGCATCGCACTGGTCGCAAGTACTGTATCTGTACAGCTATGCTATACGACCCAACAGAGCATCTGCCAGCAAAAATCTCGGACGAGGTTCTGGAGCGTATACGCAAGATTGACGGAGACAAAGACTGATATAAAGGTAAAAAGGTGAAAAGATAAAATAGTAAAAAAGTAAAAAGTAACAAAGATATGGCAAACAAGAAAGTAGTAGTCGCATTTTCAGGAGGACTCGACACCTCTTATACAGTTATGAAACTCACCCAGGACGGCTGGGATGTATATGCAGCCTGTGCTAATACTGGTGGATTCAGCGATGAGCAGTTGAAAAAGAACGAGGAGAATGCCTTTAAGCTTGGCGCAAAGGCATACGTTACACTCGATGTTACACATGAATATTACGAGAAGTCTCTGAAGTATATGATCTTCGGAAACGTTCTACGTAACAACTGCTATCCTATTTCTGTATCGAGCGAGCGTATTTTCCAGGCCATCGCCATTGCCCGTTACGCCAAGGAGATTGGTGCCGACGCCATCGCACACGGTTCAACAGGTGCTGGTAACGACCAGATCCGCTTCGACATGACCTTCCTGGTTATGGCTCCAGGCGTAGAGATTATCACCCTTACCCGTGATAAGAAGCTTACCCGCAAAGAGGAGGTTGACTATCTGAACGAGCATGGTTTCTTTGCTGACTTCACCAAGCTTAAGTACTCTTACAACGTAGGTATCTGGGGTACATCTATCTGCGGTGGTGAGCTGCTCGACCCAACACAGGGTCTGCCCGAGGAGGCTTACCTTAAGCACGTTACTGCCCCTGAGCAGGAAGCAACACTGAAGATCACCTTTGACAAGGGTGAGATAGTAGCTGTTAACGACGAGAAGTTCGACGATAAGGTTAAGGCCATCCAGAAGATCGAGGAAATTGGTGCATCTTACGCTATCGGTCGCGATGCCAACGTGGGCGACACCATCATCGGCATCAAGGGTCGCGTAGGTTTCGAGGCAGCAGCTCCTAAGCTGATTATCGAGGCACACCGACTTCTTGAGAAGTCTACACTCTCTAAGTGGCAGCAGTACTGGAAGGACCAGGTAGCCAACTGGTACGGAATGTTCCTGCACGAGAGCCAGTATCTGGAGCCAGTAATGCCAGATATCGAGGCAATGCTCACCAGCAGCCAGCGCAACGTAACAGGTACAGCAATACTTAAGCTCCGTCCTTATGGATTCGAGACTGTAGGTATCGACTCTGCCAATGACCTGACCAAGAGCAAGCTTGGCGAGTATGGAGAAACTCAGACAGGTTGGACTGCCGACGAGGCAAAGGGCTTCATTAAGGTTAGCTCTACCCCACTTCGTGTTTACTACGGTATCCATAAAGACGAGAAAAGATGATAAAAGTAGGAATATTAGGTGCAGCAGGTTATACAGGCGGAGAGCTTATCCGTCTGCTGCTAAACCATCCTGAGGCGGAGATCGTGTTTGCCAACTCAGAGAGTAATGCTGGTAATCTGGTATCAGATGTGCATGAAGGTTTGATTGGTGATACTGATCTGAAGTTTACCGACGAGATGCCTTTCGACAAGGTAGATGTGGTATTCTTCTGCTTCGGACATGGCAAGAGCGAGGCATTCCTCAAGGAGCACACCATCCCTGAGAACGTAAAAATCATCGACCTTGCTCAGGACTTCCGCATAAAGGGCGATCACGACTACGTATATGGTCTTCCAGAGATTAACAAGGAAGAAATTATGAAGGCTCAGCACGTGGCTAATCCAGGATGTTTCGCCACATGCATACAGGTGGCATTGCTACCAGCTGCCTATCTTAACATTCTGAAAGAGGATGTGGCTGTTAATGCCATAACAGGTTCTACTGGTGCTGGTCAGAAACCAGGTGCCACAACCCACTTCTCGTGGCGTAACAACAACCTGAGCATCTACAAGCCCTTCCAGCATCAGCACATAGCAGAGATTCGTCAGAGTCTGAAGCAAGTGCAGGGTTATCTCGATGCAGATATTGATTTCATCCCCTATCGTGGTGACTTTGCTCGCGGCATCTTCTGCACAGCAGTAATCAAGACTCCCGCTCCAGTAGAGGATGTGATTGAGGCTTACAAAGACTTCTATAAAGATGCAGCCTTCACCCACTACAGCGACAAGTCGATAGACCTGAAGCAAGTTATAAACACCAACAAGGCATTGGTACATGTAGAGAAATACGGCAATAAGCTGCTGGTAACCTCTGCCATCGACAACCTGCTGAAGGGCGCTGTTGGTCAGGCTGTTCAAAATATGAATATTATGTTCGGCATCGACGAGACCGCCGGACTCAAACTGAAAGCATCTGCTTTCTAAATAATCAAGGAGGAGACGATATGAAATTATTCGACGTTTATCCACTCTTCGATGTTAACATCGTAAAGGGCAAAGGTTGTAAAGTGTGGGACGACAAAGGTCAGGAGTATCTCGACCTTTATGGTGGGCATGCCGTTATCAGCATCGGTCACTCTCATCCCCATTATATCAGTAAGGTAACAGAGCAACTCCAGAACATTGGTTTCTACTCTAATTCTGTTATCAACAAGTTACAGGTTCAGTTAGCCGAGCGTCTTGGAAAGATTTCCGGATACGACGACTATCAGCTGTTCCTGATCAACTCGGGTGCCGAGGCTAACGAGAATGCACTTAAGCTCGCATCGTTCAAGACGGGTAACACTCGTGTACTGTCATGCGAGAAGGCATTCCACGGACGTACATCACTGGCTGTCGAGGTTACCAACAATCCTAAGATTGTGGCACCTATCAACGATAACCATCACGTGCGCTTCCTACCTCTTAACGACCTTGAGCCATGGGTACGCGAGTTGTCGAAAGGTGGCGTAGCAGCCGTTATACTTGAGTGCATCCAGGGTGTTGGCGGTATTCAGATGGCCACACCAGAGTTTGCACAAGGTCTTGCTTACGCTTGTAAGCGCTACGGTGCTGTGCTCATCTGCGATGAGATTCAGTGCGGTTATGGTAGAAGCGGGAAATTCTTTGCTCACCAGTGGTTGGGCATCAAACCAGATATCATTACCGTTGCCAAGGGTATCGCTAACGGATTCCCTATGGGTGGTGTTCTTATCTCACCTGAGTTTGAGCCTGTATATGGTCAGTTAGGTACAACCTTTGGCGGAAACCACCTGGCTTGTGCTGCAGCACTGGCAACACTCGACGTTTTCGAGGACGAAGGACTGGTTGAGAATGCCCGCGTGGTAGGTGACTATCTCATGGAAGGTATCCGTAACATCGGCAGTTCACACATCAAGGAGGTACGCGGTCGCGGACTTATGATTGGCATCGAACTCGACATGCCACACAGAATGGTTCGTAAACCTCTTATCAAGCATGAGCACTGCTTTACCGGTTGTGCCGGTCAGGACATCCTGCGCCTGCTGCCACCACTTTGTCTCACAAAGGCAGAATCCGATGATTTCATCGAGAGACTGATAAGAGTTCAACCCGAAGAGGATTGATATTTTGATAAGGAAACATAAGAACATATATAGACATGAAGATATCAGTAATTGGAGCAGGCGCCATGGGCGGTGCTACCGTTGAAGGACTTATAAAAGGTCAACAGTTCAAGAACGAGGATATCACAGTTAGCGATCCATCGCAGGCTGTGGTAGAGAAGTTCTCAAAGATGGGCGTAAGCGTAACTACCGACAACAAGTTGGCTGCCGAGACATCCGACATAGTATGCGTTGTGGTAAAGCCTTGGTTGGTAGAGAAGGTGCTTACCGACATCAAGCCCGAACTCGATCCAAAGAAACAGATACTTATTGTTATTGCTGCTGGTGTATCATCAGACAGCATAAAAGGATGGTTAGGTGAGAAATGCCCCCCACTCTTCCTTGTCATCCCAAATATAGCTATCGCCGAGATGGCATCGATGACATTCGTTGTTCCTGTAGGAGCCTCTAAAGAAGAGACACAGAAGATTGTTGACATCTTCGACGAGATGGGTAACACCCTCATCACCGACGAACAACATCTGGCAGCAGGCACCACACTTGCCAGCTGCGGCATTGCTTATGCTTTGCGCTATATACGTGCAGCAGCCGAGGGTGGCGTTGAGTTAGGTTTCAAAGCCGACGATGCTAAGAAGATCGTGATGCAGACCATGAAGGGAGCTGTTGAACTGCTTGAAGCAAGCGGACTGCACCCTGAGGCAGCTATCGACCTGGTAACAACTCCTGGAGGTGTAACCATCAAGGGTCTCAACGAGATGGAGCACGCTGGTTTCACCTCTGCTGTTATCCGTGGACTCAAAGCTGGACTGAAGTAAATAAATGATGAAAAGACTTCTTTTCTTATTCCTAATAATCCTGTCGACGGTCAGTGCATCAGCACAAGAAACAGCCAATGCCCGTCAGGCCAAGCGTGTATTCAACACAGCATGGAATCATATCTATGGAAAAGAAGGAGTACGGTTTCATTATAAAATAGACATTCTTCACCTATATAAGGAAGAAGGAACATCGTGGAACAAGGGCGACAAAGCAAAGTCGGAGTATAAGGACTCAAAGATGTGGAACAACGGCGACGTGAAATACATCCTTCGAGAAAAGAAAGGCATTGTAGAGATTCACGACCCTAAAGTGAACAAGAAGAACGACAAGCTTCAGATGTTCAAGTTCGAGCCCGACAGCTATAACTACTCAATAGCCAAGGATCCCGATGGATTGCAGGTAACCCTTGAGGCAAAACCAGGTGCAAAGGTCAAGATGAAGAAGATCATTGCCCTGCTTACACCAGGCAACTATTACCCTAAGAAGCTACGCATAAAAGTAAGCATCTTCTGGGCAACCATCAGCTTCTCCGATTTCCAGGCCGGCAACATCGACGATAGCGTCTTTGAATTCCCAAAGGAGAAATACTCAAATTATAAAATAGTAGATGAACGATAAATAACATAATTAAAATGGACGAGCAATTAAAGCAAATTGGTGAGCGTTTGCGTGGACTGCGCGACGTGCTCGACATCCCAGTAAGTGAGATGGCAGAAACTATCGGTATAAGTTCCGATAAGTACGAAAAAATAGAAAAGGGCGAGTTGGATATTACCATATCTAACCTGATGAAGATAGCCCACAAGTATGGTGTAAGCGCTGAGGAGCTGATGTTTGCCGAGGCACCTCACATGAAGTCATACTTCGTGGTTCGCAAAGGTCAAGGAATGAGTGTAGAGCGTACCAAGGCCTACAAGTATCAGAGTCTGGTAAGCGGTTTCGTAAACCACAATGCCGATGTATTCATTGTTACCGTAGAGCCTAAGCCAGGTGCACGTACCATCTACAAGAATACTCACCCAGGACAGGAGTTCAACATGGTGCTCGAGGGTAAGATGGAACTCTTCATCGGAGGTAAGACCATCATCCTTGAAGAGGGCGACAGCATCTACTTCGACTCATCAAAGCCCCACGGCATGCTGGCCGTAGGCGACAAACCCGTTAAGTTCCTTGCATTTACAGTAGAATAATATGATAGAAAGATTTTTAAAACAGACGAAATTCACTTCTGTTGAAGATTACAATAAAAATCTGGAGTTCATCATCCCCGAGAACTTCAACTTTGCCTACGATGTTATGGATGCGTGGGCAGAGGAAGCACCTGAAAAGTTGGCACTTCTTTGGACCAACGATCAGGGCGAGGAGATACGTGCCACTTATGCTCAGCTAAAAGAGCAAAGTGATCAGGCAGCATCATACTTGATGTCGATTGGCATTGGCAAGGGCGACCCTGTAATGCTGATTCTGAAGCGTCACTATGAGTGGTGGATTATCATGCTTGCCCTGTGTAAGATTGGAGCAATCGTGATTCCTGCTACACATATGCTTACTAAGCACGACTACGTATATCGCAACACCCGTGCCTCAGTAAAGGCTATCATCTGTGCCGATGATGACTATATCATCAGTCAGATTAAACTTGCCATGCCTGAGAGTCCGACGGTGAAGCAATATATAACTCTGCGTGACGAAGAAGGTTTCCACAACTGGAAGACTGAAGTGGTAAACGCACCTAAGTTCCAGAAGCCATCCTTCGTTAATAACAACGAAGACACGATGATTATGTACTTCACTTCTGGTACCAGTGGCGAGCCAAAGATGGTAGCTCACGACTACCTCTATGCTATGGGCCATCTTACCACCGGTGTGTTCTGGCATAATCTGCACGAGGGTTCACTCCACCTTACTGTGGCTGATACCGGTTGGGGTAAGGCCGTTTGGGGTAAGTTCTATGGACAGTGGTTTGCCGGAGCAACTGTTTTTGTATTCGACCACGAGAAGTTTAATGCCGACACCCTGCTGCGCCAGATGGAAAAGTATAAGGTAACATCATTCTGTGCACCTCCTACAATCTATCGTTTTATGATTCGTGAGGATCTGAGCAAGTACGATCTGAGTAGTCTTGAGTACTGCTGTACTGCTGGCGAAGCTTTGAACCCCGCCGTATTCGACAAGTTCTACGAGAAGACGGGTATAAAGATGATGGAAGGATTCGGTCAGACCGAGACCACCATGACACTGGGGACTTTCCCTTGGATGACACCCAAGCCAGGCTCTATGGGTATTCCAAATGCCCAATATAACATCGACCTGCTGCGTGCCGACGGTACCAGCTGCGAAGATGGAGAGAAGGGCGAGATCGTGATTCGTGTAGGCGACAAAAAACCAATCGGATTGTTTAAAGGTTACTATCGCGATGAAGAGAAGACCCGCGAGGCATGGCATGACGGCATCTATCACACAGGTGATATGGCTTGGCGCGATGAGGATGGTTACTACTGGTTCGAAGGTCGTATAGACGATGTTATTAAGTCGTCGGGCTATCGCATCGGTCCGTTTGAGGTAGAGAGCGCCCTGATGACTCACCCCGCAGTAGTAGAGTGCGCCATTACCGGTGTACCAGATGATATCCGCGGTATGGTTGTAAAGGCTACTGTTGTACTCGGCAAGGAATGGAAGGACAAGGCCGGAGACGACCTTATCAAGGAACTTCAGCAGCATGTAAAGAAAGAGACAGCACCATATAAATATCCACGCATCATCGAGTTTGTCGACGAACTGCCAAAGACTATCAGCGGTAAGATCCGTCGCGTAGAGATTCGCCAGAAAGATGCGGAGAAATAGTTAGCATATGGCGGCACATAATGAGTTAGGGAAATGGGGCGAGGACAAAGCCTCAGAGTACCTACAACTTCAAGGCTATAAGATTATAGAACGCGACTGGAAATCAGGTAGGCGCGATATAGACATCATAGCCACCGACGGCAATGAGGTGATATTCGTTGAAGTCAAAACTCGCCGGAATTGTCTCTATGGGGATCCTGAGGAGGCTGTCGACTATCGCAAGCTACAGAGTCTCCGTCTGGCTATCAACCACTATATTAAGTATCGTCACATCAACAGCGATGTAAGGTTCGATATCATTTCTGTAGTTGGCATGATAGGTCAGGAACCAAAAATTGATCACATAAAAGGTGTACCATTATATTAGAAGATGAAAAGAAGAATTGTTGTCAAAGTAGGATCTAATGTGCTGACGCGCGATGACGGAAAACTTGACGTCACCCGTATGTCAGCGTTGGTCGATCAGATAGCTTGGTTGCGAAAGCAGAATATCGAGGTTATTCTCGTAACTTCAGGTGCCGTAGCCTGTGGCCGACGCGAGCTTACCATAGATCACTCACTCGATTCGGTTGAGCAGCGCCAGTTGTTCTCTGCCGTTGGTCAGGTAAAACTCGTAGGTCTTTACTACGATTTATTCCGCGAGTTCGGCATTCACGTAGGGCAGGTGCTCACCATGAAAGAGAACTTTCAACCAGGAGAGCAATATCGCAACCAGCAGGCTTGTATGACGGTAATGCTGGAGAACGACGTTCTCCCCATCGTAAACGAGAACGACACTGTATCTGTTACCGAGTTGATGTTTACTGATAACGATGAACTATCGGGCCTCATCGCTCAGATGATGAAAGCCGACTCCCTGGTTCTACTCTCAAATATCGATGGTATCTATACTGGTCATCCCGACGATCCTTCATCGGAACTGATTCCTACCGTTGCGCCATGTACCGACCTCTCTAAATACATCCAAAAGGAGAAGAGTGCTTTCGGTCGCGGTGGTATGCATTCAAAATACCACACGGCCAGCAACATACAGTCGGCAGGCATACATGTAATCATTGCCAACGGCACACGCGACAACATACTTATTGATCTCATTGAGAGACCAGAATCAACACCTCACACTGAATTCCTAACATAGAAGACATATGCAGCTTAAAGATACTTTCGAACGAGTAAAACGTGCCAGCAAGAGTCTGGCATTGCTTAGCGACGAGCAGCGCAACGAGATTATTAATGCCGTTGCCGATGCTATTGTCAACAATAAGGCAAGGATCCTTGATGCTAATGCTCAGGATCTGGCTAAGATGTCGAAGGATAATCCTCTGTACGACCGTCTGCAGCTTACCGACAGTCGTCTCGAAGGTATCGCCTCCGATATGCGTAATGTGGCTATACTTCCTTCACCATTAGGACACATCACAAAACAAAAAACGCTTCCTAATGGCCTGCATCTATGTCGTGTATCCGTACCCTTCGGAGTTATCGGCATGATTTATGAAGCTCGTCCGAACGTAACGTTCGACGTCTTCTCACTCTGTTTCAAGAGTGGAAACGCTTGTGTGCTCAAAGGTGGCAAAGATGCTGATTACAGTAACCGTGAAGAGGTTTCACTTATTCACGAGATTCTCAAGAAGTATGGTGTGTCAAAGGATGTAGTAGCACTGCTGCCGGCCACTCACGAGGCTACCGGCGAAATGCTTAATGCCGTGGGCTATGTGGATCTCTGTATCCCCCGTGGCGGTCGCAAACTCATCGACTTTGTCCGCGACACCGCCCGCATTCCTGTCATAGAAACGGGAGCCGGTGTGGTAAACACTTATTTCGACAAAGAGGGTGATTTAGAAATGGGTAAGGCTATCATCAACAATGCCAAAACCCGCCGTGTATCTGTTTGCAATGCGCTCGACTGTCTGTTGATACACGAGAGCCGTCTGGCCGACCTACCCGCCCTCTGCGAGAAGATGGCCGAGAAGCAGGTAATTATATATGCCGATGAACAAGCATTCAAGAACCTCGATGGCAGATATCCTCTGTTGGAGCACGCTACCGATGAAAGCTTCGGCATAGAATTCATGGACTATAAGCTCGCCATAAAGACCGTTGCATCACTCGAAGAAGCGCTTGACCATATCGACGAGAATGGCTCTGGACATAGCGAGGCTATCATAACCATGAACGAGCAGACCGCCCGTAAGTTCCAGGCCCATGTAGACGCAGCCTGCGTATATTGGAATGCACCCACCTCGTTCACCGATGGTGCGCAGTTCGGCCTTGGTGCCGAGATTGGCATCTCTACCCAGAAGTTAGGTCCACGTGGCCCTATGGCACTTGAGGAAATCACCACGTACAAATGGCTCATAGAAGGTGAAGGACAGATCCGTCCATAGCCAACATATAAGGAGGAAACGACATGAAAAGGAGGATTACTACATACCTATTATTCCTTTTGCTGCCACTCGTACTGGCAGCACAAAACCATCAAGCCGACATTGATAGGTTGACGAAAGAAATGTATCGTTTATACTCCTCTCACGAGATAGAGCAGTTCATGAGCGTTACCGACCAACTGAAGGAAAATTCAAAGATGCCCGCCATGTGGTAGAGCTGATGGAAGCAGAGGTGAACCGTCATCGTCATGGTGCAGATGCTAACGACGACATGACAATAATGTGCCTAAAGGCATTGAACATTGAATATTGAACATTAATATTATTAGATATGAAGAGTTTTATAAACGTTGAAGACCTCGGTCCATTGGATAAGGCGATGGCCGAAGCATTTGAGATTAAGAACGACCGTTTCAAATATCAGCATCTTGGCAAGAACAAGACGCTCATGATGATATTCTTTAATAACTCCCTGCGCACACGTCTTTCTACCCAGAAGGCAGCAATGAACCTCGGCATGAATGTAATAGTGCTCGATGTTAATGCAGGTGCATGGAAGTTGGAAACCGAACGCGGTGTCATTATGGATGGCGACAAGAGCGAGCACCTGCTCGAGGCTATCCCAGTAATGGGCTGCTACTGCGACCTTATCGGCGTTAGAAGCTTTGCCGGACTCACCGACCGCGAGTACGATTATGCAGAGACAGTTCTGCAGCAGTTCATCAAGTACTCTGGCCGTCCTGTATTTGCAATGGAGACAGCCACAGTTCACCCCTTGCAGGCTTTTGCCGACCTGATTACTATCGAGGAACATAAGGTTGTTGAACGACCAAAGGTTGTATTAACCTGGGCACCTCACTGCCGTGCATTGCCTCAGGCCGTGCCTAACTCGTTTGCACAGTGGATGAATGCAGCTCCTGATGTTGATCTAGTAATCACATATCCAGAGGGCTATGAGCTCGATCCTAAGTTCGTTGGCAACGCCCGTGTGGAGTACGACCAGAAGAAAGCCTTCGAGGGTGCCGACTTTATCTACGCTAAGAACTGGAGTAACCCAGGCGTAACCAATCCTGCCGATTACGGTAAGATTACCAACAAGGATATGTCGTGGACTGTTGACACCGAGCACATGTCGTGGACTAACAATGGAAAATTCATGCACTGTCTGCCTGTGCGTCGTAACCTCATCGTTACCGACGATGTCATCGAGAGTCCAAACAGCCTCGTAATCCCCGAGGCCGCCAACCGTGAGATCAGCTGTTCGGTGGTTATCAAGCGCATGCTCGAAGCATTATAATACAAACAACCAAAAAAAGAAAAGCCTCGCGTCGATATCGATGCGGGGCTTATAATTTACAATCCAAAATGCGCGGGGCTACCTAAAAAAATAAAAAAACAGGCGGTATGCTTTGCCAGTTAAGGAAAAATGCCTATCTTTGTACTTTGAAACTATAAGCATGTTATGAAACAATATCTATTCCTTTTTTTATTTATTACTTTTGCTTTTCTCGGTAACAACAAAGTTTATGCCGATAATGATAACGTAGAACAAGAACTGGCCATGCGCGTACAGCAAGCGCAAGTGAGTGGAAACGATTCCGAATTCTACGATGCTCACAAGTTATTTCTCAACCATTTGGAACAGAAGGAGACTTGGGACAAGTATTATCGCGTTTGGATGAGCCGAGTTATCTACGATGTTAACCATAAGCATTTCCATCGTGCATATACCGAGATTCACCGTCTTACCGAAGACATCCGCGACCGCCATCAGGAGCAGTATCTGTATATATCCCATATGTGTCTGGGATTCTTCTATAGCGGAAGAAATCAACCAGAGATGGGCGAGACATATTTCCGTAAAGCACTGCAGGGCATAGATGCCGACAAAGAGCCCGTATCAGTTTTCAATTGCTATCTTTCTTTGTCGCAGGTGCTTAGCTTTAATCGTCCAACCGAGGCGATGGCGTGTCTTGACAGTCTGCCAAAACAGATGCTGGAGAACCCTATTTACGATAGCGGTGTGCTGGGTTATCGCTGTATCATCGCCAGCCGACTTGGCGACCAGAAGGCATTCGACCAATACTTTGCTCGCTACGACAGTATCCGCAAGAATAATCCCGCAGGGTTTAATCCTGCCAATCTGTATCAGGTAATGGTTTGCTATAACTTGGCAAAGAAAGACTATAAGCAAGCTTTGGCCTGGTGCGACTCTACCGATGTGCCTATGATGGCAAACGAGTTGCGACTGGATATTTATGAAAAAATGGGCGACTGGCAACGTGCTTTCAAAGCCGCCGAACTAAAGGATAGTTTTCAGCTTGTAGATGAGCGTGAGGTGCTCGAGGATGATATCATGGATATCTCACATGGCATCGACTTACTTCAGGCCGAGGAGGAGAAAGCTGAACTTAGACGTAGTCAATTGATGCTTGGTGGACTGATGGCCTCAGTAATCATAGCACTGCTGATAGGCATACTTATCTATCGCTATTTCAAGAATCTGAAACTGAAAGAGCAGTTTCAGGAGTTGCAGGAGGCCCGCCGACGCACAGAGGCAGGACAAGCCATACGCCGAGGCTTTGTAACAACCATTCTTGAGAAACTCAATTCACCAATTAGTACGCTGCTTAACTATGCACGCATATTCAACGACCCTGAGTTTAAACTTAAGCCCGAAGAGCGTGGAAAACGATACAGTGATATTGTTGCCGCAGCAAAGAACATCGAATCGTTAATGGATCCTGTGCTCGATTCGTATTCGCGTGGCGACTTGGGTATCACCGAAGAGGAGAAACGCGTATGCCAAGACGCGCTCCGCTCGCCACTTCAAACGCTGATTGGTACGGCAGAAGTTATCATCGAGGCCGACGGACAGATACCTCATGACGAATATATGCAGTTGCGTTCGGCTATCTGCCGCGATTGTTATGATGTGGCTACATCTACAAGAAAGCTTGTACTCTTCAGTCTATATGGTGATGCATATCATATACCTAAGAACTACGAGATAGTACTGAACGAGATAATACGCTCTATACTGAACAGTTACGACTTGCACTTCAAGACCAAGCCAAAGTCATTCGACTTTAAGTCTGAAGTGCCCGATAGTGTTACGATACGGACAAATACACTGCTACAGGAGTTGCTTAACTGTCTGCTCGACAATGCTGTTAAGTATGCCACAGGCGATACGCTGCTGCTGCATTGCCATGCTGAGGAAAACGGCACATGCACGATAGCCATCAGCAACGAAGGTCCGACTATTCCTGCTGCCGAAGCAGAACGCATCTTTGTTCCATTCGTCCGCCTTTCGCCCGACGAGCATACACTTGGCGTAGGTCTGCCATTGGCTAAATGTCTGGCCACATCAATGGGCTACACCCTTACTCTCGACACTACCTACACGCAAGGCGCACGATATATCATTAGCGGATTATAAAATGCGTTTCAGATTGGGTATAGGCACACGATCGTTTGCGTATAGGCGCTCGATTGTTTGCGTATAGGCGAACGATGACAACCTTACTGTTCTGCCCCTATTTCCCTTAGCTTTTGCCCTGTTAGGCTTACTATGTGTTCCGTTTTTGCATTAGTTTCGGTCACATGGTCACAGTTGTGACCATGTAACCACATGAGACTAAAAGCAGGCATTTACACAAACATAACGCTCTGCATTTCAACCACTTATAGAGACAATACCATTTCGTCGAAGTAAAAAGGTCACATGGTCACAGTTGTGACCATGTGACCGTATGTCCATCATAAACTATCAGTAATATACTATTTCTTGATAGCTTCTGCTATAATCTCGGCCATTTTCTTGACGCCCTTGCCATCGGGATGAATGCCATCGTCCAGCATCTTATCACTATCTTTTGCAAAGAGGGTGTGCAGGTCGATTACCTGTAGGCCATACTGTTTTGCAACTTCCAACTGTATGGGGATAATCTCATTGGTAATGACCTTGTCATTGATATTCCAGGTCGACTTGAAGGCAGGAATAGGTGTGCAAAGATAAATCTTTGGACCAACAGGCAGAGCCAACTTTGCCTTCTTGCCCTTCTTCTTACTTACCGGCTGTGCCAGGTCTGGGCGTAGGGTTGTAATCATCTGCTGCAAGTCCTTCTTGAACTCTGCCCCATACTGCCAATTCTCAGGCTTAGAATCGTTAGTGCCCAACTTGATGATGACAACATCGGGCTTGAATGCAAGCGCATCCTTCCAAGCCAACTCGTTCATATATGGGAAGTCGCCTTTGTTCAGCATGGTACGTGCACTAACACCGAAGTTCTTCACATAATAACCGTCACCCAGGATACCCTGCAACTGTGCGGGATAGCCGTACTTGGTACGCATATCGATGCCATAGCCATCGGTGATGCTATTACCGATACAAGCCACACGAACGGCATCCTGCTTGGGACTTGGTATCGACTTTAGCCAGCTGCCAAGATCGTTAAGCATCTGGTCGTGATACTTGAACCAAGGGCCGAAGCCGAAACCATGGTCGCCTGAGGGGTAGATGAACAAACTGCACTCATTGCCGGCATTACGCATAGCAGAGTAATACTGTACTCCATTGGTTACAACTGGCACCAGTCTATCATCGCTGGCACTGATGATACAGGCTGGAGGTGTAAGGTGGCTGCGCACAGCGTTCTGTGTAGAATACTGCCACACCAGCTTGGAGTCCTTATGTCCCTCCTCGCCCAGGAAGTTTATGCACGACCACTTGTGCGATACACGCTCGTCCATAGATATTACTGGATAGAACAGGATCGAGAAGTTTGGGCGCACCTCATATGGTGAGAGTGTTGAGATAACCGATGACAGATGTCCACCTGCAGAGAAGCCCATAATACCTACATCGTTGGGATTGATTTTCCACACCTTTGCCGAATCACGCACTGTGCGGAAGCACTGCTCTACATCGCCGATGGGAATCGTACGATCGCCATTAGGCAATCGGTAGTTCACTACAAAATAGGCAATGCCTTGCTTATTCAGCCAATCGGAAGCCAGATAACCTTCGTGCGTATTCGAAAGCATCGAATAGCCGCCTCCTGGCACACCAACAATAGCTCTGCCCGAGGGATTCTCTGGCAGAAAACAAACCATCTGAGCCTTGCCATCGGCAGTAAGGTTTAGAGTAAATTTCCTAGCGGTTTGAGCCTGCATGATGGTAGCAAACATCAGCAAGCCTGTCATGAAAAGTTTCCTGTTCATAGTTCAATTTAATAATGTTAGAAGGATCATACTTATACTTTTGTGATTAATTTGAGTGCAAAAATACAAATTTAAGTCGAAGATAGCAAATAAATCAAGAAACTTTTCGTAATTTTGCACACAAAATAACTAATAAGCATTATGATATCTTTTGAATGTGATTACAACAACGGGGCTCACCCGAAAGTACTGGAGAACCTTATTAAATATAACGACGCCAAACCTACACCTTATGGTTTTGATGAGTTTAGCGAACGTGCAAAAGAGCGCATCCGTGTAGCCTGCGGACTGCCCGACGCACAGATATTCTTCCTTACCGGCGGCACTCAGACCAACGCCACCACCATCGACTCTATGCTGTATCAGTACGAGGGTGTAATCTGTGTTGGCAGCGGACACATTAATGTACACGAGGCCGGTGCTGTGGAGTTTACTGAGCATAAAATCATCACCATCGCCGACAACAACGGAAAGATGGAGGCTAAGACTCTCGACAAGTATCTCGACGACTATATGTACGATGGTAATAAAGATCATGCCGTTCACCCCGGACTGGTCTACATCACCTTCCCCACCGAGTTCGGAACGCTCTATACTGCAAAGGAGCTTGATGAAATCTATCAGGTTTGCCAGCACTACGAGATTCCTCTTTATATAGATGGTGCACGTTTGGGGTACGGACTAAAGGCTGAGGGCAACGACATCAGCCTGCCTTATCTGGCACGCCATTGCGACGTATTCTATATCGGTGGTACCAAGATTGGCGCTCTTTGCGGCGAAGCTGTAGTGTTTACCCACCAGAACGCTCACAAGCACTTCTTCTCTATCCAGAAGCAGCATGGTGCAGTAATAGCCAAGGGTGCTCTTATCGGACTGCAATTTGATGCACTGTTCACCGATGATCTCTACTTCAAGCTCTCAGAGCACGCTATCAAGATGGCCATGCGCATGAAGCAGATATTTATTCGTAAGGGATTTGAGTTCTATGTAGATTCACCCACCAACCAGCAGTTTGTCATTATTGATAATGAGCAAGTAGACAAGCTAAGCCAGAAGATGCGGTTCACACACTTCGGACAGACCGATAAGTATCACACCATCTGCCGTTTCGTAACCAGCTGGGCCACAACCAGCGAGGAGCTTGATGAACTAGAACAGATTCTGGGCTGACAGAACTAACAAACTAAACTGTATTACCAACCAATAAAACAATAACAATGAAAAGAACAATCTTTGCAGCGCTTACAGCCGTAATGCTTGCACTGCCCGCCAACTGCTTGGCAACAAAACTCTTAGGAGTTAAAGTTATCGACAAGGACTATCTAATGGTCCATTTCCGCGATGGCGAAGTACACTATCGCGACAACGGCACAGGCCCAAGTGCCTATCTGGGTCACTCGTTCTCGGAGGGCGACGACACACTGCTCGTGTTTGGCGAGCGACTGAAAGTTGCAGAAATACAGAAGGCCGCCAGCTGGCTCGTCAGTTCTAAAGACGACAAGACCTTTGCTCCCGTACAGCCTTTGGCTGTTTGGCGAAAGTCAAAACCAATGAACACCGACAACACCCTTACCAGCGAGCTTGACCACTGGATATTCCTCCATTTGCCCAAGTCGCTGCGCCAAGGTTGCACCTATACCGTTACCATCCCTTCAGGCGTTGGCTCCGATAAGTCACAAGCCTCTGTGCGTTTCGACATTTGGAACTCGCTATCGGAGGCTGTCCACGTCAATATCATCGGCTATGCACAAAAAGAGAGTCTGCACGCTGCCGACCTCTATCAGTGGCTTGGCGATGGCGGACAGCGTGACTATAAGGCCTGGGAAGGCAAAACCGTATGGCTTTATAATGTCAATACCAAGAGCAAGCAGAAGGCCGGAACCGTCAAGTTCTGGAAACCCGCCTCAGCATCTAAGGAAGAGGCCGGTGGCAAGGCCCTTATCGGAACCGATGTTTGGAATATCGACTTTAAGTCGGCCAAATCAGGCTGCTATCGTCTGGTAGTAGAGGATGTTGGCTGTAGCATGGACTTCGAAATCAGAAACGACATCTATTACGAACCATATCGCTACTCTGTTCGTGGATATTACTACATGCGTCTTGGCGAGCCTATCGACCCTGCCCATGTAAACCCGATACCACGTCAGCCTCAGTTCATCCCTGAGACCGATCCAAAGGGATTCACAGTATATAAGACCGACTTCCATCCTTGGAGCAAGGGCTGGCGCGAACTGCGCACCGACGTTTGGGATGAACCTCACTTCAAGCCTCTCAAAAAGTCTATCTTCTGGCAGCATCGCCTGCCTGGCAACCCTGTAAACACCGAGGTTAAGGGTGGACACTCAGATGCCTTCGACTGGGACCGTCACCTGGCTCACGTCAGCAACATCTACGATATGCTTCTGCCTTATATCCTTACAGGCGGCAAGCTTAACGAAGATGCTCTGGGCATCCGCGAGAGTGGCAATGGCATCCCCGACCTTATCGACGAGGCCCGCAATGAGGTTGACTTCTTTCTATCTATCCGCGATGGCGAGGCCTACTCACAGGGTGTTACCAATCCTTGCAACGACTGGAGTGTTATGTTCCAGGCTGGCTGCACCACCATGGCCGCATGGGCTAATGCAGCCAATTGTGCAGTTATCGCCGAGGCTTTCCGCCTGAATGGTAACGACACACTGCGCCAGTACTATACCGACGAGGCTATCAAGGCCTTCCGCTTTGCCTCTAAGCAAGAGAACCAGCAGCTCGACGACCTGCAGGATGTAGGATCGATGCAGATGCGTGGTCGAGACTTCCGCCAGCTGGCAGCATCTTTCCTTTATAATCTAACTGGCGACGAAGCATGGGAGAAGATTTTCGCCGAAGAGAGTATGATCAAGAGTCCTAAGTCCATGCTCTTCAGTAAGGGTCGTCAGGGATTCTTCGGCATCGGTGTTACAAACCAGTTCGACAAGAGTGATGTTCCATTCTGTCAGTACTGGGCAGCCGCAGCTTACCTTACCTGTCCACATCCACGTCACTATAGTGAACTCTATCAGAACCTCAAGGCTTGTGTAAACGCTCAAGCCGAGGCATATAATTACGGTCATGTAGCCAACCGCCCATCGCGTCGCGCCGCCAACGACAGTCGCTGGCAGACATCGCAGAACCTGCAGTTGGTAATGCTGGCTCATTACATCGGCGACAAGGCCCGCCGACAGCAGCTTGAGCACATCATGTATACAGAAGCAGGTTGGGCCATGGGACGCAACCCCGGTAACATTGTAGAGATGACTGGTCTTGGAGAGCGTCACATCACCGATGTGTACACCATAGGTCGCAACGACGGCACCCCCGAAAGTCACCCTGGTCAGACTCCGTTCAACGGCACTGAGACATGGTCGCCCGGTCATAATGGCGGCGATGCCCGCATTCTGCTCAACCAAATGTATCCATCGTGGACTGATGGCGGCTGGCCACGTCAGGAGTCATACTTCAACCAGCGCTACTTCTGGGTTAACGGTGAGTTCACTCCCCGCGAGACTATGCGTGGAAAAATGGCCCTTCTGGCTTACCTATACGCCATTAGATAAGAAACAACGAACATAAAATAAAGCCTCTCGTCATGATGACGCGAGGCTTTATTATTGTTTGGGGGTAAATGTTCTATAACTACTCCAATGGTATCTCCGGGTGCTGAACAGCCAGCTGCATACCATCCTGTGAGAGGTAGAACATGTAGAGAATAACAGGCTTGGTGCCTCTATTCTCGCCGTGATGGATAGTGTTCACCATCTCAACAACGGCCTCGCCCTCATGCACAACTTTCTCCTTGCCGTCCTGTCCGATGATGGTGAGCTCACCCTGAACCAGGATACCGTAGTTCATAACGGGATGATGATGCCAGCCCAACTTCTGACCAGCGGGGAATACATACTTCACTGCTACAAGCTCAGGGCGACCCTGAAGATAGTCGGGCAACTCAACGCCATCCCAACTCTGGCTGGTGCGTATAAGTTCGGTTGACACAACTTGCTGTGCGGGGTTGTCTTTCTGTGCTTGAGCCTGATTGCAAGAGGTTAATGATACTGCTGCGCCACAAACCATAGTAGCAGCCAACACAAAATTCAAAATTTTTTTCATTGTCAGATTGTTTTTAAGTTTCTATTTCATTATGTTATGGCTGCAAAGATAAATAATTCTTGTGAAACAACCAAGTCATAATGCCAAAAATTTACATTTATATTTTGTTATCTCGTTGATTATGTGTATTTTTGCAGCAGATATTATACTAATCAATATGAAACGAATTATATCAATCATGTGTGCTACATTGTGGACGGGATTCGCTGCAGCACAAATCCAGACCAACGCAGGGGTACAATACCTGCAGTGTATGCAAAAAGACATGTCGACAGACTTCTACGACTTGTCGAACACCTATTTCTTTGCCGACTCGTTGGTTAGCTTCAACGCTGCAAAAGGCGAAGGACAGGTACAGTGGAAACGCTACAGAATGTCACCACGACAGGCTTTCAACCTGAACGGCTACTGGCCGGTAAAGATGCAACAGCTTGACTTCCCTGATGCTGCCTACGACAACGACCCAAACCTGAAGATAAAGATTGAGTTCATCACCCCAAGAACAGCACGCATACGTATGCTGACCACTCCCGTAGAGCCTAAGAATACGGATAAGGAGGATGTGATGTTCTGCGATGGTTTCAAGGCAAAAGGTAATGGACAGATGTGGCGCACAGCACAGAGCGGCGATGCCATCAGTTACAGTTCCGATTTCGGCAGCATAGAGATAAAGAAGTATCCTTGGCGAATAGTTATCAAGGATGCAAAAGGAAAAGTGCTGACACAGACACGACACATCATCGACAATGACTCGAGTCAGGTGAAGTTGCAGCCATTCTCGTTTATCAAGCGAGGATCAGACAACTCACGCAGCATAAACCCAGTGCTCACACTGGCGCCTGGTGAACGTATATATGGTTGCGGAGAATCGTTTACATCACTGAACAAGGTTGGACAGAAGGTGCATCTAAGTGTGACCGACCCGCAAGGACCTGAAACCGACGGGCAGTATAAGCCCGTGCCGTTCTTCTTCTCGAATCGCGGCTATGGTATCTTCATGCACACATCGGCACCCGTAACCTGCGACTTCGGAGCATCGTACATCGGAGCCGACCGTCTGTTCATGGCCGACGAACAGATGGACTTCTTTGTTTTCTTTGGAGAGCCTAAGGATATTCTTTTCGAGTACACCGAGATAACAGGAAAGTCGCCCCTTCCCCCACTATGGAGCTTTGGAACATGGATGAGCCGTATTACCTACTTCTCGCAACAGGAAGGATTGGAGATAGCTCGCCAACTGAGAGCAAACCGCATACCTGCCGACGTGATACACTTTGACACAGGCTGGTTTGGTACCGATTGGCAGTGCGACTACCAGTTTGCCAAAGACCGATTCGATAATCCTGTAAAGATGCTGAAACAATTGGCAAAGGACGGTTTCCACACCTGCTTGTGGCAGTTGCCATACTTTACACCGAAGAACCGATTCTTCAACGAGATCATCGAGAAGGGATTGAACGTAAAGAATGCCGCAGGTGGAATGCCTGTGGAGGATGCTATACTCGACTTCTCGAACCCAGAGACAGTTAGCTGGTATCAGCAGAAGATAGAGGGACTGATGAAGCAAGGTGTGTCGACAATAAAATGCGACTTTGGTGAGGCTGCGCCTTACAATGGTTTCTACTATAGCGGCAAGGGCGGAATGTACGAACACAACCTCTATCCACTCCGCTACAACAAAGCCTTATGGGAAGTAGTAGAGCGCAACCATCCGGGCGAGGGAATCATCTGGGCTCGCTCTGCATGGGCAGGCAGTCAGCGCTATGCCCTGCACTGGGGAGGCGATGCAGCCACCACAAACACCGGAATGCTGGGCGACCTGCGAGGCGGACTAAGTTTCGGACTGAGCGGTTTCTCGTTCTGGAGCCACGATATGGGCGGATTTGTAACTGCTTCGCCTGAGGATATCTATCGCCGCTGGCTGCCATTCGGATTCCTTAGCAGTCATACCCGAGCCCATGGAGCACCTCCAACAGAACCATGGCTGATTTCAGAATCATTTACTGATGCTTTCCGCGACTGTGCCGAGATGAAATATAAGCTAATGCCATACATCTGGGAACAGGCCAAAGAGTGCTCGAAGCTGGGTCTGCCAATGGTGCGCGCATTGCTGGTAGAGTTCCCGCACGACCAGGGAGCGTGGTATGTAGAGGATGAATATATGTTCGGTTCGAAGATACTGGTTGCACCTCTACTGGAGAGTGGCAACAGCCGCAACGTTTATCTGCCAAAGGGAAAATGGATTGACTATCAGAATGGTAAGGTTTACGAGGGTGGCTATCAAACTATCGAGGCAGGCAAAATTCCAGCCATAATACTGGTAAAGGATGGCAGCGTGATACCACACGCACCACTGGCCCAACGAACAGACCAGATAGACTGGAATGCTGTTGTGAATAAGGAATACAAAGCAAATTAACGGATACGGTGCTTGACAACGATCTCGCCGTCGTATGAATTGACGCTGATTCGAACAGAATCGGCATCAATTAATTTTGTAGGAATGCTGATGTAAACCTGAGTAGAATAATACTCTGGCACATTGCCCTGCTCATGATGGAGGATAAGATGACGGATCCGTTTGTTGTCTGCATGCGTTATTAGAGTATCGCTTACAATAGCCAGTTTCTGAACAGCAGTGGAATCATCGGTAATACCCGTCTTCACAAGAAGACTAAGGTTGAGATAACGCCCAGTCTTACTCATCCAGGTACTCTCGAACTTAACTGGATCGGTAACCAAACGACGATCGAACTGTGACAACGGAGTTACACCAACACAAGGCACCTGGCCCATCGATAATATCTCAGCTTTACTATCCACCTTATTATAATACAACATACAACGATAGGTGGTATCAGCCTTTGACACCCACTTGGCGGTATAGGGTGCGGTAAGAATAAACTCATCGCCATCGTCGGTGATAATACTGGTTACCTGTTTGCTGCTATTAACTATGGCCTCAGCAAAATCACCACGCATAAGAGAGTATTTTCCCTCTCCCTTCTCATAAGCATCCTTAGTACAAGAGATGAAAGTGGGCAAAAGTGAGAGGGTAAGAACAATTATTACGATGAGATGCTGGAACTTCTTCATAGCGTGGCAAGTTTATTTCTAACGGGGTTGGCATACATGGTTAGCATACGCTCGCAGAGGAAAGCCTCGTCCTTATTGGGGAGCAGAATCTTAGCCATCTGACCAGCAAGATACTGCTCAAAGCGCTTTTTGTCGGCATCGGTATAATGAGCAGCATTGGCGTTATCGCCATTAAGCTCGTCGAGGGCTATATAATTGCAGGGATAAAGCTCGTAGCCACTATGAATCTCACGGTCCATACGCTCGGCCAGAGCCTTGAACCACTCTGTCTTAGGCAGATCGGAGAGTTCATCAATCCAAGTATTGATAGGTGCCGCAGGGCGATATACCACCCTACCCTTATAACCGAAGATACCAGTCTTCATGTTATCCAGGTCGTCTTGGCGTGACTTCTTGAATGATGGATTATCACGCTTCTGCTGGAACTCCTGAGCCTTAAGATAGTCGCAGGGGTCGAACTCATAGCTGATAGTGAGCGGAACAATGTTAAGCTCCTTAAGGTCGCCTCCCATAGCCAGCATCTTAAGCACAGCATCCTGAGTGTGGTCACTTGAATCTTTGGCACGTCCCTCGCGCTGGGCTATCCAGATATTCTCACGTTTTGCAGTAACTGCATAGTGGATATAACGGCTCATCAACTGAGATGCGGCTAGTGTTTCGCGGAGTGAGAGACCACGGCGAACAGTAAAAGCCTTGTTCATACGTACCAGTCGCTTTATCCAAGGATAGATGAGTAGGTTGTCGCCGATGCCTATCTCAACAGTAGTGGGATAGCCGGCATCAACGAGCAGAACATCCAAGAATGCAGAGTCGAGCACTATGTCACGATGGTTAGATACAAACGTGTAGCGCTCGCTCTTATCATATGCAGAAATAGAAGAGTCGATAAAACTGCAGCCGTCGGTATGCTTACGCATGATATATTTAACCACAGGCTTCATGAAACGCTTCTGGAAATCGAGTGGTGTCTTTACGCCAGTAAACGCCAAACGTAACAATCCGTTACGCAATGACTTGGGCAACCAAGGGGCAAAGCCCTTAAGCACCAACTGAAACTGACGGTCGTTCAACAGTTCATCGAACGCCTGCTTCATCTCCTCCGCCTCATAAGGCCGGATTTCATCAAACTCTTCTTTCATAGATTATGCAAACTGGTTTTCTACAATCTCTGTAAGCACATCGGTCATTGACAGACCTGCGGCTTTAACCTGCTGTGGGATAAAGCTAGTGGCAGTCATACCTGGTGTGGTGTTAACCTCGAGCATAGAAATCTTACCCTCCTTAGAGATAATATAGTCTATTCGGATAATACCATTACAATGCAGGATGTCGTAGATATGAGAAGTAATCTGGCGAACACGCTCGGTTACATCCTCTGACAAGCGGGCTGGAGTAATCTCCTGAACCTGACCGTTGTACTTAGCATCGTAATCAAAGAACTCATTGGTTGTTACTACTTCAGTAGCAGGCAGGACAACCGACTTCTCCCTGGTTTTATAAACACCAATTGAAATCTCGGTTCCCTCAAGGAAGCTCTCTACCATAATCTCAGGACTCTCGAGCATTGCCTTACGGATGGCAGGAGCCAACTGGTCCTTGTTCTTAACCTTAGATACACCGAACGAAGAACCGTCGGCAGCAGGCTTTACGAAACAAGGCATACCGATACGCTCCTCAATCTCATCATCGCCTACAAGCTCTTCGTATCCCTTACGGATAAGCAGAGAGTCAGCTACGCAAACACCATAACCGCGAAGATACTGGTTAAGAACAAACTTATCAAATGTCATTGCCTCAACCAATACACCACTGGTGCTATAAGGCAGACCGATAAGGTCGAAATATCCCTGAAGAAGTCCATTCTCGCCCGGGGTGCCGTGGATAGTGATATAAGCATAGTCAAAAAGCTTGGCTTCACCATTCTCTATAAACGAGAAGTCATTGCGGTCTATCTTAGCAGTTGTACCGTCTGGCAATTCAACGTGCCAATCCTGGCCCTTTACGTCAACAATATACACATTGTAGCGCTCCTTATCAAAGAAGGAGTATAGTCCCTGCGCAGAGCGCAGAGAAACGTCATGTTCTGATGAGTCACCACCACAAACGATGGCAATAGTTCTCTTCAAATTCTTCATTTTATATCTCTTTATTCTTAAATCTTAATTCTTAAATTTAATATAGTTTCTCCATTTGTCAATCAGAGCTGTCATATCCTCAGGCCACTCTGAAGTAAAGTCCATCTGCTTGCCAGTAGTGGGATGAACAAAGCCCAGCGTCTTGGCATGAAGCACCTGACGCGGACAGATCTTAAAGCAGTTCTGTATATAGGCCTTATAGCTGGCTGTGCGCTCACCTCTAAGCAGTTCGGTACCGCCATAGCGCTCATCGGCAAAAAGTGGATGACCTATATGCTTCATATGGGCACGAATCTGGTGGGTACGTCCTGTTTCAAGTATGCACTCTACCAATGTAACATATCCATAACGCTCCATCACCTTGTAATGGGTAACGGCCGGCTTACCTATCTCAGAGTCGGGAGGAAACACTTCCATGCGCAACCTATCTTTTGGGTTACGGCCGATGTTACCTTCTATCCTACCCTCGTCTTCTACAAAGTTTCCCCAAACCAAGGCATTATAGCTGCGATGGGTTGTTTTGTTGAAGAACTGCTTTCCCAGTGAAGTCTTGGCATCAGGAGTCTTTGCAACAACAAGCAGTCCACTGGTATCTTTATCTATACGATGCACCAAACCAACTTCTGGGGCATTAGGATCGTAGCTGGCAAGATCCTTAAGATGCCATGCGATGGCATTAACTAAAGTGCCGTTAAAATTTCCACAACCAGGATGAACCACCATACCTGCAGGTTTGTTAATAACCATCAGGTCGTCGTCCTCGTAGACCACCTCAAGCGGAATATCCTCAGGTTCGATCGTTGTATCGTAATGCGGACGATCGAGCATGAGTGTAACAATATCACCAGGGCGAACCTTATAATTGCTCTTGACCGGCTTGTCGTTTACATGTATAAAGCCTGCATCAGCTGCCTTTTGAATACGGTTACGACTTGAGTGTGGCTGATGTTCAGACAGATACTTATCGATACGAATAGGCACCTGTCCCTTATCAACCTCCATACGGAAGTGTTCGTAAAGCAAGTCTTCCTGTTCTTGCTCCTGTTCCTCGAAATCGTTTGTATCGTCAATCATTCTTTTACCTCCACAAATTCATCTACATCGTCGCCCCCACCTTCAGGCATCTCCACTTCAGGCTCAACCACGCTAACATCATCCATACCATACTGGCCACTGCCAACAAGCAGTGTCAAAGGCTGTTCTATAGATATACGTTCACCAACAGAAACCTTGCGGCCATTGCATGACACACCATAAACCCAATCCTTCTCGCCTGTAACATACTGAGGTGGCAACACCTTGAATCCAAGCGACACAAGCTTAGCCTCGGCCTCACGATAGCTACAATTATCAACCACATCGGGTATTGCCACCGTTGGTGAACTGGCAGAATTTACAATTATATATATGGTATGCCCCGTCTTGACCATAAGCCCAGCATCAGGATTCTGAGCCAGCACGCAATCAGCAGGCAAACGCTTATTGTATCCTGAATCGGTAACAACCACTATCAACCCTTTTTCCTCGAGCATAGCTCGGGCTTTAGAGATTTCCATACCCTCTATGTTAGGAACTTTGATCTCCTCGCCATGATGGGTGTACCAATCGAGGCCATAGTTAACACCTACCGCCAAAACGATTATCACCAATATCATAGCTATCAAGTTTCCAACAAGAAACTTGCTACAGAATTTACCGAAGAATTCCCTTGTTTTCATCTTAACTTCACTTTTCGGACGCAAAGTTATATAAAAAAACAGAAAGAAGCAAAGATTTCACTCTACTTCTTTCTATTTTAACTCATTTTCTAAGTTCCTCTCGGATTACTTTCCGTGATTCTCGTCAGAAACTGTCAACTTCTTGCGGCCCTTAGCACGACGAGCAGCCAGTACTCGACGACCGTTCTTGGTGGCCATTCTCTCACGGAAGCCGTGCTTGTTTACGCGACGGCGATTGTGTGGCTGAAATGTTCTCTTCATTGTGAAATACTTATTTAATTTTGTTATTTATTTACCGATTTGGGGTGCAAAAGTACTCATTTCTTTTGAATTACGCAAATTTTATACGATTTTTAGCTAAACTTTTTATGTTTTTTTCCAAAAAAGCAGTACCTTTGCACCCGAAAACGATATAAAAGTAACATTTTAAAGGTTTATGATTAATTCACAAGACATTAAGAAAGGCACCGCCATTCGCATGGACGGTGGCATCTGGGTGTGCATCGATTTCCAGCACCGCAAGCCAGGTAAGGGTAACACCATCATGATCATCAAGGTTAAGAACGTATCAGACGGTCGCGTACTGGAGCGTCGTTTCAACATTGGTGAGAAGCTCGAGGACGTTATCATTGAGCGTCGTCCTTACCAGTATCTCTATGAGGACCAGTCAGGTCGTATCTTCATGAATCAGGAGACTTTCGAGCAGATTCCCATCGACAACGAGCTCGTAATCGGTCACGAGTACATGAAGGAGAGCGACATCGTGGAGGTTGTTTCTGATACTACCGACGGTACTATCCTTTACGCCGAGATGCCTGTTAAGACCGTTCTCCGCGTTACTCACTCTGAGCCAGGTGTTAAGGGCGATACAGCTACAAACACTCTGAAGCCTGCAACTCTGGAGACTGGTGTTGAGGTTCGCGTTCCTCTGTTCATCAACGAAGGCGACCTGATTCAGGTTGACACTCGCGACGGTTCTTACCTGCAGAGAGTGAAGGAGTAATTCTTCTATTGAACATTGAAGATTGAACTTTGAAGTATTCGATCATTGTCCCCGTCTATAACCGTCCCGACGAAGTGGACGAATTACTCGAGAGCCTGACAAAACAAACTCTTAAGGATTTCGAAGTAATTATTGTTGAAGACGGATCTATAAAACCATGCAAGGATGTTTGCGAGAAATACGCGAACATCCTTGATTTGCATTATTATGCAAAAGAGAACAGCGGTCCTGGTCAGAGTCGCAACTACGGCGCTGAACGTTCCAACGGCGAGTGGCTCATCATCTTGGACTCTGATGTAGTCCTACCCGAGGACTATTTGGAAGCAGTAGAGAAATCACTCGCATCTTCCACCTCTATAGTAGCTTGGGGTGGTCCTGATGCAGCACATCCATCATTCACGCCTGTACAGAAAGCTATCAGCTATTCTATGACATCGTTCTTTACAACCGGTGGCATCAGAGGCGGAAAGGCAAAACTCGACAAGTTCTATCCACGCTCATTCAATATGGGCATACGTCGTGATGTCTATCTGAAGCTTGAGGGATTTACAAAGATGCGTTTTGGCGAAGACATCGACTTCTCGTATCGCATAGTTGAGGCAGGTTATATGCCACGCCTATTCCCTGAGGCTTGGGTTTGGCATAAGCGCCGTACTGACTTCAGAAAATTCTTCCGTCAGGTATATAACAGTGGCATAGCGCGTATCAATCTCGAGAAACGCCATCCAGGAACAATGAAACTGGTTCATCTCTTACCAACTGTATTTACATTGGGTGTAATAGGTTTGCTGCTTATCACGCTTATCTTCACTTACGCGTGCGTACCTATTATATTATACAGCGCTATAATCTTTATCGACTCTAGTATAAAGAACAAGAGTCTGTGGGTTGGACTGCTGAGCATCCCAGCCGCATTTGTCCAGCTGATGGGTTACGGATTCGGATTCATTGAGTCGTGGTGGAAACGCTGTGTACTAAAGCAGGATGAATTTACGGCATTCGAAAAAAACTTCTACAAATGAGCGATAAACTGAACATCAATCAGTGGGCCGAAGAGGATAGACCTCGCGAAAAGATGGCTTCGCTGGGTGCCGAGGCACTTAGCAGTGCAGAACTATTGGCTATTCTTATCGGTTCGGGCTCTACTAAAGAGAGTGCTGTTGACTTGATGAAGCGCATCCTTAATGACTGCAACAACAGTCTAAACACATTAGGCAAGAAGTCTATCCACGACCTAAGCCAATATAACGGCGTTGGCCCAGCCAAAGCCATCACCATACTTGCAGCATGCGAACTTGGCAAGCGCAGGCAGATGGAATCGCCCGAAGAACGACCAGACCTTGGTACTGCAACAAGAGTCTATAACCACATGCATCCTATAATGCAGGACCTTGGCGTAGAAGAGTTTTGGGTGCTGTTGTTGAATCAGCACCACCGACTGATAAAAAAGGTGCGCATTGCTCATGGCGGAATCACAGCAACAACCGTTGACATCCGCGTTATTATGCGCGAAGCAGTACTCTGCAATGCCACACAGCTGGTGGCATGCCACAACCATCCATCGGGCAATATCACGCCAAGCAAACAAGACAACGAGTTAACCATCAGCCTGATGCAGGCATGCAAGCTGATGGACATCCACTTTGCAGACCATGTCATCGTTACCGACGGCCACTACTACAGCTATCACGAAAACAAGAAATGCTAACATACAAAATATATAATTATGACACAAGAAGAGAAGACGCAGATAGAAGAGAGAATCGTTGATGTACTAAAGACAGTCTACGATCCAGAGATTCCCGTAAACATCTACGACTTGGGAATGATATATAAGATTGATGTAAAAGACGATTATACCGTTGACCTCGATATGACTTTTACAGCTCCAAATTGTCCCGCTGCCGACTTTATTCTTGAAGACGTACGCACAAAGATTGAGAGTGTAGAGGGCGTAAAGGGTTCAAATGTAAACCTGGTGTTCGAGCCCGCATGGGATCAGTCGATGATGAGCGAAGAAGCACGCGTAGAACTTGGATTCGATTAATATGAAAAACGTATATTTTCTTTCCGATGCCCACCTTGGGTCGTTGGCCATTCCTCATCAGAGAATGCAGGAACGCCGACTGGTTCGTTTTCTCGATAGTATCAAGAAGAAGGCAGCTGCCATCTATCTGCTTGGTGACATGTTCGACTTCTGGTACGAATATAAATATGTGATACCAAAAGGCTACAGCCGCTTCTTAGGCAAGCTGTCGGAACTTACCGACATGGGCGTAGAAGTGCATTATTTTACCGGCAACCACGACATATGGGCATACGAATATCTTGAAAAGGAATGTGGAGTGATACTTCACAAGAAACCAGAGACAACAGAGATATACGGAAAGATGTTCTATCTGGCTCATGGTGATGGACTTGGCGATCCAAACAAGAGCTTTAAGCTTATTAAAAGTATCTTCCACAATAAGGCATGTCAGTGGGCATTCTCAGCACTACATCCACGCTGGGGTATGTGGTTTGGTTTGAACTGGGCCAAGCACAGTCGCATGAAGCGTCCTAACGGCGAAGAGCCTGCCTATATGGGTGAGAACCGCGAGCACCTGGTGCTGTTCACCAAGAAGTATATCCAGTATCATTCCAATGTTGATTACTTCATCTATGGACATCGCCATATTGAGGTAGACCTGCAGCTAACCAAGAAAGCCCGTATGATTATCCTGGGCGACTGGATCACCCACTTCACCTATGTAGTCTTCGACGGCGAGCACCTGCTCCTCTCGCAATACATCGAAGGCGAAAGCCGCCCATAAAACAAAGACAAAATTTTCCACACACTTTTCTCAAAAATGTGCCCAACTATTCATATTTGCTGATTACTGCCTGGTAATCAGTAAGTTAGACTATGAATAGTGCCCAATTTTTATGGGCTCACTATTCATATTTCGGCCTGTTTTTAATCCTCTGTCAGGATATTTCATCGTTCAAGTTTTAGTGTTTCACATCTGTAACACTCATGGAAACACTTTGTTTCTCGCTGGGTAACAAAGTGTTTCCAAGGAAGTTACAAGTTATTACCCAACGAGTTACTGTCGTGTAACTTACATGTTTTCAATGTCTTAACCTTATTTCAACGATGCATAAAGCCTATCTTAACTAGCAAATATGAATAGTTGCACCCAAAATTGATGCCTCTATTCATAAACTAATCCCTTAGTTTTCAATAGGTTATAAGCGAATATGAATAGTTGGATAGATTTTTGTGTTCTTTTTGATGAAACATTTTGTTATATCTCACATTTTTACCATGATTCCCATCAAAAATTATTTGTCAGGTGTCGTTGGCGTTTTCAGGGCATCCCATTTGGCTTCGTATTCCTGCTCTTTTTGGCGGACTGCCTTCAGCGCTTTCTTGCGGCGCTGTTTGGCCTCGATGGCTGGGGCTATGGTCTTTTCGAATAGCCAGGCCATGATTGCCAGCACGTTGGGACCGGCTGGTACGACTTGTGGCAACGGCACCTCTTTGGGCGTGACAGGCATCATGATGCCAGCCATCATCGATTTACGACGGTCCTGACCATACACCACCACCTCATCGATGGCATGCAACGCGGGGATGAGATAGATGGTATCGCCATGCAGCTCGTTGGCCAACACATAGCGATGCTGGAACCTGGGATGACTCAGGGTGATGCGCTTAAAACTGTCGGGCACCTCTATCTCGCCACTCCATGGGGTAACCATCTCGTCACCATTATCAACACGCACCTTGATATCGCGTTGCGGCACCTTCGTGCCCAAGCTGGCCACCACCAACTTGCGCTGCGCCAACATCCCAGAACACCACAGGATAAGCAATATGCTTAAATACAGTTTCATTATTTAGCCTTTTCAATACGGCTGCAAATGTAGCACTTTTCTGCATATCTTTCCAAAATGGAGTATTATAATATCTTACAGATATAAAAATTAATGTAACATTAAGTCTTTTTGAATTAAAATATGTATCTTTGCAGCGAAGTTAACAGAAAATAACCAACATGAACGGAAAAAAGATAGTAACATTTGGTGAGTTGTTGCTCAGATTCTCGAAGCCCGGACAACTGCGACTGACTCAAGGCGACCTGTTCACCAGCAAATATGGTGGTAGCGAGGCTAACGTAGCGGTATCGCTGGCCACACAGGGAGAGAACGTAACATATATAACCCGACTGCCTGATACTCCTGTAGGACATGCAGGTGCCATGAATCTGGCTCAGTTGGGGGTAGACACAAGTTGTGTGCTGTATGGCGGGCAGCGTATTGGTACATATTACTTTGAGCCAGCAGCTGGCATGCGCGCTGCCAAGGTGATTTACGACCGCTCAGGGTCGGCCTATTACGATTTGAGACCAGGCATGATTCCATGGAGAGAGATACTTAAGGACTGCGACTATTTCCATGTTTCGGGTATCACTGCAGCCATCTCGCCACAAGCTGCCGATGCCACCTTCGAGGCCCTCGACGTTGCCGATGAGTTAGGCGTTAACATTTGTTTCGATATCAATTATCGCAAGAACCTATGGAAGTATGAAGGTGCCCAGCCCCGCGAAACGCTGAGTCGCATGCTGTCGCGCTGCGACATGATGTTTGGCGATGCTATAGAATTCGAATGGTTATCGCAGCATAAGCAACCACTATTCACCGCAACCGACTCGAACTTTGAGATGCAGATGAAGGAATATGGCGAGTGGTTCGATGAGCTGCACGCACAATATCCGCGACTGAAACATTGGATGATGGGCATGCGAAACATAGTCAACTCTAACCATCACACACTCACTGCCCTGTTGTGGACCGATGGCAAACTGCTACAGGCTCCTATCATAGACATCCCCGATGTAGTAGACCCTGTTGGTGTAGGCGATGCCTTTATGGGGGGATGGTTGCATGCTATCAGCCTCTTTCCCGACGACAAGCAGAAGCAGTTGAACTACTCGCTGGCTGCAGCAGCCTTGAAAAACACGATCCCAGGCGACTTCAACCTGTCGACCGAAGAAGAAATCATTGATGTAATGCCATAAAAAAAACTCCCCGCTCATTGCTGAGCGGGGAGCCTTTTTTATGATCGCTTAAAGCAGATTCATTGTATCGGTAGCAATCATCAGCTCCTCATCGGTTGGGATAACAACCACCTTCACCTTTGAGTCATCAGCAGAGATGACAGCCTCCTCGCCACGAACCTTGTTCTTCTCCTCGTCGAATTTTACACCAAGGAACTCAAGGCCCTCACAAACTGCAGAACGCATAGAAACCTGATTCTCGCCGACACCAGCAGTGAAGACAATCACATCAACACCACCCATAGCAGCAGCATAAGCACCGATATACTTCTTAATACGATAGAAATACATCTGCTGAGCCAGTACAGCCTTAGGATCACCAGCCTTTGCAGCATTCTCTACATCGCGCATATCGCTCGAACCACCAGTGATACCGGCTACACCACTCTTCTTATTAAGCAGATTGCTCATACCATCAGCGTCAAGACCAAGTTTTTTCTCAAGGAAGGTAACAGCGCCACCATCGATATCGCCAGAACGTGTACCCATTACCAGACCTTCAAGTGGAGTAAGACCCATAGAGGTATCGATACACTTACCATCCAGAACAGCAGCAATAGAACCACCATTACCAATGTGGCAGGTAATCATCTTGGTACCCTCAGCCTTAATACCCAAGAACTCACAAGCACGAGCAGAAACATAACGATGAGAGGTGCCGTGGAAACCATATCGACGCACACCATACTTTTCATAGAGCTCGTAAGGGATAGCGTACATATAAGCCTTAGCTGGCATTGTCTGATGGAAGGCAGTATCAAATACACCTATCTGAGGCAGACCAGGCATAAGCTCCTTAACGGCGTTTACACCCTTAAGGTTTGCAGGGTTATGCAGTGGAGCCAGATCAGAGCACTCCTCGAAAGTCTTCAGAACCTCATCGGTGAGGATAACTGACTTATTGAACTTTTCGCCGCCATGTACCATACGATGACCTACAGCGTCGATTTCGTCGAGACTCTTGATAACACCAATCTCAGGATCAGTAAGCAGAGAGAAGATGAACTTTACACCTTCGGTATGCTCGGGGATATCGTGCATAATCTGCTTCTTCTCGCCATTGGCAAGTTTAACCTTAACAAAGGCATTGTCCAAGCCCACGCGCTCAGCACCGCCACTGGTCATAACACTCTTGTCGTCCATATTGTACAGTGCGTACTTGATTGACGACGAACCACAATTCAATACAAGGATTTTCATGTTAATTATTAATATTAATTGTCAATTATCAATTACTTCTTGGCGTCCATAGCCTGACAAGAGGTGATGGCAATCATGTAATAGATGTCATCAACAGAGCAGCCACGAGACAGATCGTTTACTGGACGGGCGATACCCTGAAGAACAGGACCAATAGCGATAGCGTCACCAAGACGCTGAACCAGCTTATAAGCGATGTTTCCAACCTCAAGGTTAGGGAATACCAGTACGTTAGCCTTACCTGCGATTTCTGAGCCAGGAGCCTTCTTAGCGCCAACACTTGGAACAAGTGCAGCGTCGGCCTGGAGTTCGCCATCAATCTTAAGTGTTGGATCGAGTTCCTTTGCCAGACGGGTAGCCTCAACAACCTTATCTACTACCTCGTGCTTAGCAGAACCCTTTGTAGAGAAGCTGAGCATTGCTACGCGAGGATCCTCGAAACCAGCAACAGCCTTAGCCATCTGAGCTGTGCAAACGGCAATCTGTGACAGCTGAGCAGCATCAGGCATTGGGGTAACAGCAACATCGGCTACTACGAGCACACCGTTCTCACCAAACTGCTTCTGCTTAGAGATAAGCAGCAGTCCACCACTTACGCATGTGATGCCTGGAGCACACTTGATTATCTGAAGAGCAGGACGAAGCGTGTCGCCAGTAGTAGAGAGAGCACCACTGATCTGACCATCAGCACCCTCGGTCTTGATAATCATACAACCCAGGTATAGAGGGTTCTTGATAAGCTTGCGAGCCTCCTCGATGGTCATACCCTTTGACTTGCGGATTTCTGCCAACTTCTCAGCCAGCTCCTCGCTCTTGTCATAGTTCTCAGGGTCGATAAGAGTTGCCTTACCAATGTTAGTAAGTCCCTTTTCCTTAGCCAGAGCCTCAACCTTTGCTGGGTTACCAATCAGAATAATGTCTGCAAGGTCATCAGCCAGAGCTCTATCGGCTGCACACAGAGTACGCTCCTCTTCAGCTTCAGGGAGCACGATGCGCTGCTTGTTACTCTTAGCACGCGCTACAATTTGACTTAATAGATCCATAATCTGTTTTTATTATAAAATTGTTAATACTATTTCTCTTTTATTCAAGCGCCTTTGTCAGAATACTCTCTAACTCCTCTGCCGAGAGTCGCAGGTTGAACTGACCGTTCACGGCCACCGATATGGCACCTGTCTCCTCCGACACGACCACTGCTACAGCATCACTCTCCTGCGATACGCCCATAGCTGCACGATGGCGAAGTCCTAACTCCTTAGGAATATCCATATCATGACTTACAGGCAGAATACATCCTGCAGCCTTGATACGCTTCTTTGAAATTATCATAGCTCCATCGTGTAACGGAGAGTTCTTAAAGAAGATGTTCTCAATCAGTCGCTGATTGATATTCGAATCAATCTGATCGCCTGTGATAGCTATCTCGTCAAGTGGCATAGTACGCTCAATAACAATGAGTGCACCAACCTTGCCACGACTCATATTCATCGATGCCATAACTATAGGCATAATAGTTTCCTTGAGTACTTTCTTGCTTTCACCGTCATCATGCTTGGATGTGAACAGACGTACGAAAGCTCTCATACGACGATGAGCACCCACATTATACAGGAATCGACGGATTTCCTCTTGGAAAAGTACGATGAGTGCGATAACTCCCACACTAACCAACTTATCCAGAATAGAGCCCAGCAAACGCATCTCAATAATTTGCGACACGAACAGCCACGTAATCACGAACACCATAATGCCAATAAACACATTCAGTGAACGTGACTCGCGCATAAGCCTGTAGATGTAGTAGAGAATCATCGCTACAAGCAGTATGTCGACAAAATCCTTGATTCCGAATTCGAAGAACA
>Ga0256405_10002907_pt1 | contig 37166 bp, 33 predicted proteins | sample RumenRJG_02DNA_FD_189096 | JGI IMG/M metagenome (GOLD analysis project Ga0256405, IMG submission 189096) | Bovine rumen microbial communities from Lethbridge, Alberta, Canada - RJG_02 | ecosystem: Host-associated > Mammals > Digestive system > Stomach > Rumen | place: Canada: Alberta...
GGGCTGCTGACAAACGGCTGCTACTGTTGGAGTTCGGCGTGGGGTTCAATACGCCGGTGATCATCCGAATGCCGTTTGAGAGGATGGCAGCGCAGCTCCCCGACGCCACGCTCGTCCGTTTCAACCGCGACTACCCGCAGCCGTACCAAGCAGGTATTGAGCATTTTATCCCCTTCACCGAAGACATCAATCGTATCATTTCACAACTAAATCACCACTAATCATGCAAAGAGCATTGGATTTTCTGCAAGAACATAATGAGGTGGCTTTGGCTACTGTTTGTAACAACAAGCCCGAGCTCCGTGTGTTCCAAATAATGAAACAAAAGGGCGTGCGGCTGTATTTCGCCACTTCGCCCAAGAAAGCCGTCTGGCAACAACTGCAAGACAACCCGAATATAGAACTGTTGGCGAGTGCCGACCGTATCTCTGTCCGCTGCAAAGGGGTAGTCAGTTTTGAGGTTGAGGAGGATGTGAAACGCTGGATTTTTGAGAATAACCCGGTGTTGCCGCGCCTGTATGAGCGTTACGACCAAATCGTACATTTCGTGCTGCCGATAGCGGAAATGGACTACTACGACTTGAATCCGACTCCGCCTGTATTCAAACATTTCGACCTGATAAGCGGTGAGGTCAGCAACGGCTTCGTCGGCGACAGGTTTTCCAAATAGGTTTTTGCTTTTCTCCCGAAAGGAGAAAGTCAGCGGCTCACAGCGATGTGGGTCACTTGTTTTTGCATTCGGGGGAAAAGCTCTTTTTCTTAAGGATATTAGGGTCCCCGCAAATTCTAATTTGTGGGGAGAGCGGAGGCAGGAGTTGCTTTGTCGATTTAGCAGAGCGGTATCGACCGTCGCAATCTCCTTGCCGAACGCGAAGCCCTGCCCGTAACGTGCTCAATGCGGATGTAGCGTTTGTGCCCTGCGTATTCATGCGCAGTTCTTCCTTTGTTTATGTATCCGCATCTTATGCCGTTTTCAGCATAGCATTAGCGGTTAAGATTTTCCCTTTTTCTATCAAAATCATTCTTTTCCGCGATTTTTCTTGCATATCTCCGAAAAAAGCAGTACCTTTGCATCCGATTCTCTAAGTGGGATACTTTTCAATTAGTATCTGGCGCACTTTTCAATTGTTAATTACAATGCACAAGAGGTGGTTTCTTCAGAAATCACCTCTTTTTTTTGTGTTTAAATTCGATTTTTATCGTCAAATACTTGTATATTTCAAATTTTTGTAGTAATTTTGCAGCGTGAACAACGTAGCCATGCGCTACCAATTCAATGCAACGAATCTGTAATTTCATAGCCAAATGGATGGGCGTGCTGGTGCTGATGGTAGCGGCATTAAGTCTTATTGTGCCTGCATCACTCGCATGGATGGGCACATGGGTCATCAATCCCATGCTTGGTATCATCATGTTCGGCATGGGATTGACGCTCAAGGCGCAAGACTTCAAAATCGTGCTGAGTCGTCCGAAAGATATCCTTATCGGTTGCCTCACGCAGTTCACCGTCATGCCGCTGTTGGCGTGGGGACTTACCAAGGCTTTCTCGCTTCCGCAAGAACTGGCGATAGGTGTCATTCTGGTAGGCTGTTGTCCGGGCGGAACGGCATCGAATGTCATTACCTATCTGGCAAAAGGCGACCTCGCCCTTTCAGTGGGTATGACTGCCGCATCCACCGTGCTCGCTCCCGTACTGACGCCGCTCCTCATCTGGTTATTGGCGGGCACGATGGTCGATGTGCATACATCAGCCATGCTGCTTAGCATCGTCTATATCGTCATTCTTCCCATCGTCTGCGGACTAATCTGCCAACGGCTTTTGTCCAAGATGACACAGCGCGTCACGCCTTACCTGCCAGCGTTCTCGTCCATCGCGGTAGCGCTGACGGTAGGTATCGTTGTGGCTCACAATGCCGACCGCCTGATGACCGCAGGCTGGCTCGTTGTGCTCATCGTGATGCTTCACAACCTGCTCGGACTGGGCATCGGCTATCTGATAGGGCGTCTGTTGCGCTTGCAGCGACCCAAGTGCGTAGCACTCAGTATAGAAGTCGGCATGCAGAACTCAGGCTTGGCCACCTCGCTGGCGGTGATGCATTTTGCCGCATTCCCGCTCGCCACCATCCCCGGTGCCGTGTTCAGTGTATGGCATAACATCAGTGGTGCAATCATGGCACGCATCTATCAAGTTTACCCGTCATCCCGACAATATTCAGCGTGAGCCGCTTTTTTTTATGCGTCCAAGATAACCGAAAATGAACCAAAACGATTATATTTTGCACTTTTTCGTCATTTTTCTTGCATAATTGGAAAATTTTCCGCAACTTTGCAGCCGAAAGTTGCAAAGGTAACAAATAGAGTAATTGCGCAGCAACCATCCACGCCGCAGATGATGTAGTGCCCGGCAAATTCACCATCAACGCCGATGGCGACCAAGTGCAGTTCGCGCAAGGTAATTTGCAGGCAATTGGTACCAGTGATTCTTGTACATGGACTTGGCGCTTTGCCGAAAACCAATGGGATTATGCAGGCAAAGAAAACAATCGTAATAATATACTTTTAAAACCCAATAGTGCCGGGTTTCCGGGTGCTGTTTATGACCTGTTCGGATGGAGCACAGACCAAACGTATTACGGTCTCAATCTAAGCACTTCGAACAGTGATTATTCGGGAGAATTTGTGGATTGGGGAAATCTGATGGGCGAGGGTTGGCGTACGCTGACCTATGACGAGTGGAACTATATATGGCGTAAACGCGAGAATGCTCTTGGTTTGCGCGGTATAGGAAGGGTCTATGACGGCATAAGCGAATACATAAACGGATTAATTTTGCTGCCGGATGATGCAGATAAGAATACACTGGGATTTGCTGCCAATTCGACGAGTTGGTCTGACAACTCGCTATCTCCTGACTCAAAGGTGATGAAAGCGGGGGCGGTTTTTCTGCCTGCTGCAGGTGAAAGCGGGGTTATAATGTTGAACGATGTTATAATAGGGAGGGATGTATATCTAATTCCGAGTACTTGTAACTATTGGGCTTCCACTCCATATGGAGAGGAATATGCATCGGCTTTGTATGTCACCCAAGGGCATTCACAGGTTAATAAATTCATCGACCGTTGGTGTGGCTATTCGGTTCGTCTCGTGCGTGCCGCATCGGCGTCTACTGCCCTCAACCAAATCACCAATGACCAATCACCAATGACAAATAAGGTCATCAAAGATGGCCGTCTCCTCATCCTCCGCAACGGCAAACTCTTCAACGCCGTTGGTGCGGAAGTAAAGTAAATAGCAGCCGTTAGGCTAATTGTATCGCAAGAGGCGGTAATCCGAAATGGGTTACCGTCTCTTGCGAAAAAAATCACCCGCGAGATGAATTCGATGCCAAGTGAGTGGCTTAATAGTTCAGGCCAAACGCCCAAAGAGGAATGACATTGAGGAAACCATATTCGATGTCGTCCTTGACAACATAGCCTTTGGGCACGTCTTCGATCTGCTTATTGCCTTTCTTCTTACCTCCGACCTCAAAGGTGTAATCACCGATAGTGAAATCCGACACACGAGAAGATAGCACGTCGTTGTTCACACGTGTTTGGTTATAGAAGAAAGTCTCTCGCAGATTGCCTTTTTCCGGATTGCCGTATGCAAGAACGGTCATCAGGCTGGGATTGTCGATATACACTTTCTCAACCTTCCCAAGACCGCGCAGACCACCTGTGTTATTCCGCAGTTGACCAATCATACCGGCTTTCTCAAGATAAACAAGGTAATCGGGGATATTGTTTTTGCTAACGCCTACCTCTTGCGACAAACTATCTGCATTGGGCTTCATCGGGGCTATACCCGATATCACTCCCATTAGTTGGATTAGTTTGCGAGCGGTAGAAGCTTTGAGATCCGCGTATTGGGCAATGTCCGATTCGATGGTCTGGCGAACAATCTGCTCTATACGTAGTGCGAAATCCGGCTCGTTGCCGAAAGGATAATAGCCGTTTTGCAGATAATGCTTGAAATACATCAACGGATGTTCCACGGTTTTTATGACGGCAGTGGTTTTATGTTTTAGAATCTGCTCCAATGAATAAACGGGTAAGTCTATTTGATGAAACAATGCCATATACTCTCGGAAACTCAAACCCTGCATGTGATAGATAGGCGCACGGCGACTTAAATCCGCTTCCCCTTCTATAATATCCAGAATGGACGAACCGGTGAAGACCACTTTGAGCGAAGAGTGAGTATCATAAATCTGCTTCAGTTCGCGTGACCAGTTTTTGTATTTGTGCACCTCGTCGATATACAACCGAACTCCGCCGTATTTAACGAAGGTATCTGCCAACTCCACAAGCGTATGAGTCGTCAGGTACATAGAGTCTGCGGAGATATACAAACTTTGCTCACGATCGGGACTCGCAGCTAAATGCTGCAAAAGGAGCGTCGATTTACCGACACCGCGTGGCCCCACAAGTCCTAACATCTTGTTGTCCCAGTGGATGCGATTATACATATACCGATGAAACGTCGTAGGCGTCTGGCGCAGCTGCTCGTTTTGATACGCGATAAGTGAATTGTCTATCATATCCGATGTCTTTTTATGATTATACTTCATTAAATCGGCTGCAAAGGTACTGTTTTTTTCTGAAACACACAAATAATTCGTGCACAAAATCACTCATTGAGGGAGATTTTTACAAAAACAAGCACTTATTGAGTGCAAAATAGATGGTATACCTCATGATATTGCCTATGAGACGGATATTTCAGACGTCCTCACATAGGCTACGCAATATGTTACGGATGACGTAAAACGTTTTTTCACTGACACCATATTGTTCGCATACATCATACCGTGCAAAGTTCTTGGCTGCACGGTATTTTTTTGTATGGTTCTCGGCAACTATACGTAAAAAATCTTCGCAAAGTGCCAAATCGCGATACAAACGGTAATACCGCCGACTTTCAGGCTTTCTTTTTTCCAAAATTTCTTTCAATTTCGAGCGTTTCATAGCAAAATTTTTGAATAATTATTGGTAAATTTTACCTACAAAGATAAAAAATTTTGCACTACTTTTGCATCGTCTTTCGCGAAACACACCAACATAAACACCTGCGGATGAGCCGACGATGAGCCGACGATGAGCCGACGATGAGCCGACGATAAGCAGACGATAAATGGATTTTATCTTTAGGGTGTTCTCGTAAGATGATCCCGTGATAGTCGCGAAAGGAATTGCTCCGCTGTTTATTGTGATCTTTGACGTATTGAAAAAAATACAGGTGGCGAGGAGGCCACCTGTATTGCAACAGACTTCCGTTCGTTTAGCGGACACGCGTACCGGCTGCATTGTAAATAGTGCCGTCGGGACGAACCATGTAAAGAACGCCGTTGTCATAAATCTTACGGAGCGACGTAGCATCACCCTTCACTTCATCCAATGCGGTAGAAGAGGTGGTGGTCAGGTCAAGCGTGAACTCAACATCGCCGTAGCAAAGAACCGTACCGGTGATGTGGTAAACGCCATCTCCAATCTCTTCGATGGTGATGTTGGCTGTATAAACGCTGTACATCTTATTGTTGGCATCCCTGAAGAAACTGAACGTGCCATTCAGGTTGGCTTCCGTATAACTGCCGGAAATGGCCAAAGTATTCACTTCGAGCTGCATCGTGTAGTTATTATCAGCGGCGAGGATGTCCACGAAACTACTTTGCTGTCCCAGATGCTCATCGATTTCGGCATTCGTAACGGTGAGGTTCACTTTTGTGGTAGGCTGCGGAATGGTGTAAACGAAGGTGCAGTGGTAGCAGTTTCCGTCGTAGGCGTAGAACCAAGCTTCCGCCTTGTAGCCGTTTTCAATAGCCACCACTTTAGCGGTCACTTTCACGAGTTGGAGTGTTTCGTCATTTTTTTTGAAGGTGTTATATGCCACCTCACAGGCGTTTTCGTCAAACTCACCTACCACGCTGCCCGTGGTGAGGTAATCCAAGATAGCCATATAGGTGCCGTCAGCCGTTGCACCACCAAACCTGCAGGCATCTTGATACTCCTTCATCTGCACTCCTTCCATCGTCAGGTCAACCATGTTGTATTCGGCAGGAGTAGCGTTACGAACATAGGAAATGTTGACGGTATAGTTGCCAAAGGTGACTGCGGCCTCTACGTGCAGTCTTCCCTCTGCATCCGTATATTGTTTGTAGGTGGCAGTTTTGTAGGAATATGATTCGTCTTCACCTACAGAAACACCGCTGTACTGTGCATTCATATTTTCAAGCGTATAAACCGTGTTTTCTGTGATAGATGCCAGAGGAAGTTTGATGGCAAAGTAGAATACGTAATCGGAAGTGGACAAAGTATATTGTGTAAAACCATACTGGTCATAAGCATCTACGCAATTATAATTGGTCGCCGTAATGTTTATTGGTTCCGAAGGAGTCACCCCATAAGTTATGTTGAAGGTGTAGGAACCAGATGTCATTGACGCCTCTATAGTAGCGCTCTGGGTTGCTAAATTAATGGTTACTTTGATGGAGGCAGCACTTACATTGTATGGTTCTTCTCCCATCAAGATACCGGTATACTCTTCATCCATATCGTCAAGTGTATAGACCTTACCTAAATTACTTATTATTGATGATATGGGCTGTTTGATGGCAAAAATGAAAGTGTAGTTGGTGGTGTATAAAGTGAAACTCGTAACACCCATGTCATTATACTTGTCTGAGTAGTTCCAATCAGATGCAACAAGGTTTACGACTTCTTGTGTGGCCTGCGGAGAGCGGAGCGGCAGGATGGACACAGGCTTTTGGGCAAAGAGTGTGCTCATCGTCAAGAGAGAGAGCAACAGAAGTGTGATTTTTTTCATGTCTGTAAATGTTTAATTAGTTAGTTAATTTATTTATCAGGCTCTTTTCCGAGCTTTATTTGAGGTCATATCCATAATGGCGGAGACGCGCCTGCGAACTGCGCCAGTCCTTGTCCACCTTGACAAAGAGTTGCAGGAAGACTTGCTTTTGGAAGAACGTTTCGATGTCCTTTCTTGCCAGCGTGCCCACCTTTTTGAGGGCTGTACCCTTGTGCCCGATGATGATGCCCTTCTGGCTTTCGCGCTCTACATAGATGATGGCAGAGATACGAATGATTTCCTCTTCTTCCAGGAAAGACTCCACCTCCACCTCTACGCTATAGGGGATTTCCTTGTCATAGCAAAGGAGAATCTTCTCGCGTATAATCTCATCCACAAAGAAGCGGGCAGGTTTATCGGTGAGTTGGTCCTTGTCAAAGAACGGCGGACATTCGGGCAAAGCGGCCTTGATGGCAGCAAACAACTGCTCCACCCCAAACTGCTCCTTGGCAGAAATAGGGAAGACAGTTGCATCGGGCAGTTCGCGGTGCCAGAACTCAACGAGGTTATCCAGCGTGTCCTGCGTGGTAAGGTCAATCTTGTTAATTATGAGAAAGACCTTTGTACCCGCCGCCGACATACGTTTCACTTTGTCCAGAAAATCGGCATTCTTGTCGGGCGTATCCTGCACATCGGTGACATAGAGCAACACATCCGCATCCACCAAGGCGGAGCGTGAGAACTCCAGCATCTGCTCTTGCAGCCGATAGTTAGGGCGCAGCACACCGGGCGTGTCGGAATAGACAATCTGGAAATCATCGCCATTAACAATACCCATGATGCGGTGGCGGGTGGTCTGCGCTTTCGATGTGATAATAGAAAGCCGTTCCCCCACCAATGCGTTCATAAGGGTTGATTTCCCGACATTCGGGTTGCCTACTATGTTAACAAATCCTGAGCGATGCATGTGGTGGTGGGGTTAATCGAAGTCAATCGGCGCAAACAAGGTTGCGTTGCTTACTTTCTTCACTTTGGCTATTTTCTTCAGTTCCTTCATGTCAATCAATTTGGGGTCTCCCATGATGATGACAGTCAGCGGTTGATTTTGGATATTCTCTCGGTAGTAGTTGAAGAGTTGGTCCCATGTAAGCGCCTCCAGTGCGGGTTTGTTAACCCGTGCTGGATCATCGTTGTACCCGATACGTTTCCATACATCATACGTCATACTCTTGCGGCGCATAGAGGGTTTGTTAATCTGGTTCTCCTGTCGCAGACTGCTCTTCAAGGCATCCATACGTTCGGGTGCCTGCGGCAGTGAGTCAAGGATATGGCGGAAGGTGGCCACCGCTTCGACAACCTTGTCCGACTGAGTACCGATATAGCCCATAAAGCAACCGTTCTTGCCGGGCAGGGCACCTTGCTGCATAAGGCCGTAAGCAGTGTAGGCCATTGAGCGCTTGGTGCGAATCTCGTCCATCACAACGCCCGTGAACCCACCGGAGAAATACTGATTGAAGGCTTCGCACAAGACATCATCCGCGATATTGTAGGGCTTGCCGTTGAAATAGAAATAGATAGTGGCCTGCTGCACTTTGCTGTCAGGCAGGAAGAAGATCTGCGGCTCGGTGTAGGTCTGTCGGTCGCGAATCTCCGGCGATGTGGAAGGTTTGACTCCGTCCTGCAAAGGCAGTGCGGCTTGCACTTCGGCAGGCGTATGGGTTCCGCAATAGTGCACATCCAACGCATACTTGGTGGCCTCCTGGAAGTCGGTGGAGAGGCGCAGTTCGTTCATATCGTAGATATCCATGAACGGCACAACATCCAAGAAGCGGGATTCCTTGCCATAGAGGACGTATTCACGCAGTGCGTCCGCCCACACGGAATGCATCTTCTTGAGCGTGAAACGGGAATTGAGTTCCTGTCCCTTGAAGGCATCCAGTTGCTTCTTGTCCAGTTTGGGCATAAGAATCTGCATATTGACCAGTTTGCATATCTCTTCCATGTGCTCATCTTCTCCGAGAATCTGGACGGTGAGGTAACTCTCCGAAACGCCGTAAGCGATACGTCCGCCCAATTCACTGAGACGACGACGGAACGACTGCGGATCCATATCCGGCATCATACCGGCAGAGTTCATCAAAGCCACGCTGTATTCCAGCATAGGAATCTTCTTGGTTCCGACACCGTAACGGAGCGTGAGAGTGAAGATATTGTTCTTGGTGTTCTTTGTATAATGCAAGCGTATGTTTTCATCCAATTGGCTTATCTGCACATCGTTCATGTCCATATAGGTTTCTTTTACAGCACCTTCGGGCAACTGACGGAACTGCTTGGCATACTCAGTTTCCACACCTTGGGGCATATCCAAGGGTTTGATTTGGGGTTTTGCCAGTTTGTTGGGTTTCAGTTCGCCCTCGTCGAACGAGACAGTCAGATGTTTGGTGTCGAAATACTTCTTGGCGACACGCTGAATATCTTCTTTGGTGAGTGCCTGGATGGATTCGTTGTCCGTGAAAATACGCTCGGTCGGAATGCCGTAGATATAGCATTGTAGCAGGCTGTTTATCTTGCCGGCTCCCTCTTCAAACATGAGCGTGTTGTTCTGATTATATTCCTTTTTGACGGCAGTGATGAGCCAATCGGGAATATCCCCCGTTTTCAGTTTATCCACCTCGCGCATAACGATTTTCTGTGTGGCGGAATTGGACTCAAAACGCCGTTGCTCCACATCATAGTAAGGCATGGCGGCAATAAGGATACGCCCCATGTCACGGCGGGCATCAAACGAACAGGAAGCGGATGTGACTTCACCATCCAACGTAATCTTGTCCAAGAGACCTGTTTCGGAACTATTGCTCAGCAGACTGCAAGCAAATTCCAACGGAAGCAAATCCTCGCTGTCCATCTGCACGCCCTCAAATGCCCAGAACACTTGCGGATAGTAACCCATCTTGAACTTTTTCTCCACACCTGCCTGGAAATTGGCATCGGGATAGGCAGTACGCTGTGGCAGTTCCGCCGAACGCAACCTACCGAAAGTCTGTTCAATCATAGGTTTGGTGGTCTCGGTGTTAAAATCACCGACAATGATAAGCGCCATATTATTAGGCACATACCAGGTATTGTAGAATTCTATCAGTTTACTCAAACGCGGATTCTTCAAGTGTTCCGGTTTGCCGATGACGTTACGTTGGTAAGGATGCCCTTTGTAGAGTTCCTCAAACAAATGGTCACGCACCTGCGATTGCAGGTCGTTGGCATACATATTATATTCCTCGAACACGTTCTCCAGTTCTGCCTGGAAAGTGCGGAATACCGGTTTGTCCAAACGGTCGGAGAAGATAGTCAGCCATTTGAGCATCTGGTTTCCGGGGAACGAGTTGTGATAGCAAGTCATGTCATAACTGGTGAAGGCATTGACGCCGGTGGCACCTATGCCATCCATCAGGGCAAAGAAATCCTCTGTGGTGCTCACTTTCGCTTCTTCAATGGAAGCACGATTGATTTGCTGAATAATTGTGTCCCGCTGCACCTCATCGGTTGTTTCAGCCAAAAGGTCATACAGACGGATGATTTCTTCGTAATAAGGTTTCTCTTTCTCCCAATCCAAAGCGCCGATACGTTGTGTACCTTTGAAAAGCATGTGCTCCAAATAATGCGCCAAGCCGGTATATTGCTCCGGCTCATCAATAGCACCTGCGCGGACAGCCACATAGCCTGTGACATCCGGTTGGTCATGGTCTTCCCAAAGAAGAACGGTGAGACCATTCGGCAACGTGTATTCACTCAAGCCCTGACGGGACTGGGCGGATACGGTTAGGGTTATAACGGAGAAGAAAAGTATAAAAATCAATTTTTTCATAACTTCGATTGCTTTGTGATTATGGTTTAGGCTCTAAAACAAATGACAAGATATGCTTATTGCCGTCCAAAGACACAATAAGCATATCCATATCAAGCGTATTACCACTCCAGTAAGACTTTACCACATTGGCCGCTGACCATAACGTCAAAGCCTTTCTGGAAGTCATCAAACTTGAAGCGGTGTGTGATAACAGGACTGAGGTCAAGACCACCCAACAACATCTGTTCCATCTGATACCAGGTTTCCCACATACGGCGGCCTGTAATACCCTTGATGGTCAGGGCGTTGAAGATGACATCACTCCAATTCACTTTTGTATCAGAAGGCAAAATACCCAATTGGGCGATGTTGGAGCCTTTGTACATGTGCGCAATCATATCGTTGAAAGCAGCAGGAGCACCGGACATTTCCAATCCGACATCAAAGCCACGAATACCCAGCGCCTCCATGGCCTGATCGATAGTCTCGCCCTTGGCACCATTGACGGTGACCGTTGCACCCATCTTCTTTGCTATTTCCAAACGCAGGGGGTTGAAGTCGGTAACAACGATGTTCTTGGCACCCGCATAGCGGCAGATTCCGGCAGCCATCGTTCCAATCAAGCCGGCACCGGTAATCAAGACATCTTCGCCCAACAACGGGAAAGCAAGGGCTGTATGCGTGGCATTTCCGAACGGGTCCATGATAGCGGCAAAATCATCCGGTATTTCAGGACGCAACTTCACCACGTTAGATTCGGGGATGGTGACATATTCAGCGAAAGCACCGTCCTTTCCGCTAATGCCCACCGACTTGGTGTTTTCACACACGTGTCCGAAGCCACGGCGGCAGTTACGGCAATGGCCGCAGACGATATGACCTTCCGCTGTAACACGGTCGCCCACTTTGTAACGCGTAACGCCGGGCCCCACTTCCGCAACAACACCTACAAACTCGTGACCCATCGTATAGGGCGGTTTGCAATGTGTCTGAGACCATTCGTCCCATTTATACATGTGCAAGTCGGTACCACAGATAGCGGCTTTCGTTACTTTAATCAATACGTCATTGACGCCAACTTCAGGCATTGGAACTTCTTCCATCCAAATGCCATACTCAGGATAACGTTTAACTAATGCTTTCATGGTTGTATGTTTTTGTTTTTTATGTTACACGCTGCAAAGATACAATGAATTTGGTATATATGCAAATATTTGTTGCTTTTTTTTGCAAAAGACTGCATATTCGTCAGAAAATGCACTTATTCTATACTTTTTAAGTAAGAATACACGCGCTGAATGGGGAAACCCATTACATTGAAATAGGACCCCTGTATGCCGGTCACCCCGATATACCCGATCCATTCCTGAATGCCGTATGCCCCGGCCTTGTCTAACGGGCGATAGGTGCGGACATAGTAACTAATCTCATCGTCTGTGAGCTGGCGGAATGTGACATCCGATTGGCAAACAAACGAGTGCAGTTCCTTATCTTTCTTTTTATAGAACGATGAGGGTGAGACACGGAACGTGACGGCCGTATAAACCTGATGTGTCTTGCCGCTCAGTAATCTGAGCATACGGCGTGCATCGGCATCGTCCTTGGGTTTTCCGAGCATTTGTCCGTCCAGCCAAACGATGGTGTCGGCCGTGATAAGCACCTCATCCTCCGCCAAGGGTTTGGTATAGGCACGCGCCTTCATTTGCGAGATAAAAATAGGTATCTCCCCCGCCCGCAGTTCCGACGGGTAAGATTCATCCGCTTTGATGAGAACGGTCTTGAAAGGAATATCTATGCCTGCCAATAAGTCACGGCGGCGTGGACTTTTTGAACCAAGTATCAGTCGCATACGATTACAATAGACGGAAAATTATATAACTATATAGCGTTCCTATAAACATCAGAAATTTCATCAGACCTTGTGACGACTTGTAGTCCGATGGAATCTTTGCCGCCCATAGGAGTGCCAGATAACAGACAAAAGGTGTCAAGATACCAAATATCAGGAAACGGACAGACGGACTGTTCCAACCTGTCGGGAACGGAAGAACCGCCCACTGGAAATAACACAACAAAGCCATGGTTCCCAGCGAAAGGAGGGTAAGCACAATCTTTGTAGTCATACAACCACAACAGATGGGCAGAGTCCGGCATTCCAGTTCACAATCTCCATTCTGATCCTGCAGGTCTTTTGTTATCTCACGAATGATAGTACACAAGAACGCGAACAGCGCAAAACCACCGAGCCAGGCATACAAATCATGCTGGAACGGCAGATAAGGCATTACTATGTCATAATGCAGATTAAGCCACGCCACGTTGGCCATTGCAACTGTTAACGGCACGAGACCTGCCATCAGGGCAATAATGATGTTACCTACCAGCAGCATCCGTTTGTAACTGGCAGAATAGAACCATAGTAATCCGGGCGTAAGGATATACACAATAGCAAGATGGAGACTTCTGCTCATCCATGCTGCAGTCAGCCCTATCACCACACCTAATGCGGTAAGAACCTGAAACATACGCATGGCTTGTATTTTGCTGATACCATTCGTTACCACCAATTGATCCGGACGATTGATACGGTCTATCTTCACATCAAAATAATCATTAATGACATATCCTCCGGCAGCAATCAGTACGGTGGCAACAATCATCAGCAACAGCAACCACCATGGCAAAACTTCAGGGAAACCGATATGCCGCAAAACGGGCACAGCCACCCATTTTTCCATTGTCCAAAGAAGGACGGCAAGGAAGAACAGGTTCTCTATTCGCAGAAGTTTGCAGATGTTCCGTATCATTTCTTTGTGTGTTTCTTAGGCGTTTCTATCCGCAATATGACACCCTGCCAGGCCTGCAATGTCAGCGCCACCGGCGTTTGGCTGTTGAATGGGATAGACTTATATTTGGCACCCGTCAGCAGATCCTGTGCCTTACAGGTAACATACTCTTCCTGCTCCAAATAGGTGAACGCCTCTTGAGGGATACGCACCTGCATATCCACTTTGCGATCATCGAAATTGAGCACAATAAGCAATGTTTCCGACTCATGTTTGCGGATATACGCAAATTGCTCATGACGATTAAATCCGTCACCTTGTGCGTATTCCAAGTCAAACATCTTTCCTTCCGAAATAGCTTTGTTGTCGCGTGCCGTGGTAAGCAGGCGCTGATAGAACAAACGGAGTTCTTTCTGTTCTGCAGAAAGCATACGGCCATTGAACTTGCCGTGATTAGCCCACGCCTGCAAACTTTCCAGTCCCCAATAATCGAAAATACTGCTACGACCATCCATGCCGGAGAAACCTTCGGAATACATACCTGTTTCGCCCAATTCCTGACCTGCATAAATCAGCACAGGGTTACAGCCTAAGGTTGCCGCGACAATCATTGCCGGTTCTGCACAACGACCGCTGCCGCAGAAGAAACCGGAGGCAATGCGCTGTTCGTCGTGATTTTCAAGGAAATAAAGCATCTTTTCCCTGAAATCCTCCACCGCTTGCCATTGTTGCGTAATTCCCTCCACCGGCCAACTCTTGCTGGTAGCACCACGCAGATACTCGTACATTCCGACCTTGTCGTACAAGTAATCAAATCCTGCCTTCAAATAATCGCGGTAAAGTTCGGGATTGTAACATTCCCCGATAAACTGCACCTTCGGATAGAATGTACGAATGGATTTAATCACCCATGCAAAGAATTCCACAGGCACCATTTCCGCCATATCCACACGGAACGCATCTACGCCTTTGCGTGCCCAATAATGCAGAATATCCTGCATCTTGAACCAAGTTGAGGGAATGGGGTCAAACTGCTTTTCTCCCCCCCCCTGGTAATGAACGCCGTAATTCAGTTTAACCGTCTCATACCAGTCATCCCGCGAAGGATGTGCAGAGAAGCAGTCGTTACCCGTCACACGCGCCGGATTTTCCTCGTATCCCTCAATCGGGAACTGCGGAGCAAATGCCTCGCCCGGCAGGTAGTAGAAGTTGTTGAGCGGCGAAAATGCCCATTCGGGATGGTCACCCTGTCCTAAATCCTTCACCCCTCTCGGCTTGCATTTCGATTTATATTCACGGCTGACGTGATTGGGAATGAAATCCATTACCACTTTCAGCCCCATTTTATGCGTGCGGCGGATAAGGCTTTCGTATTCTGCCATTCGTTTGGATTCGTCCACTGCCAAATCGGGATCTACATCGTAGTAATCCGTTATGGCATACGGACTGCCGGCCTTTCCTTTGGTGATAGATGGATTGTTACGCGCCGCTGTGGCATGCCGGATTACTCCGGTGTACCACACGTGCGTAGCACCAAGGTCTTGGATGGCTTTCAGGGCTTTATCGGTTATTTCCTCGAACTTGCCACAGCCGTTTTCTTCCAGAGTCCCCGCATGTTTGCGCGTTTCGTTGTAATTGGTGAACGTCCGCACAAACAACTGATAGATGATCGGTTTCAAATTATTCACAAGCTTTTTACTATTTGTTCTGTATCACTGGCTATCATCAACTCTTCGTCAGTCGGTATCACACAAACGATTACTTTGCTATCAGGAGTAGAGATAACGATTTCTTCGCCACGGCTTTTGCGGCTCTTTTCCTCGTCAATCTTGGCACCAAGATAGCCGAATCCTTTGGCAATTTCAGTACGGATATAGGTGTCGTTTTCACCGATACCGCCTGTGAATACCAAGATATCAATACCATCCATGGCGGCTGCATACGCACCGATGTATTTCTTCACACGATAGATGAACATTTTACGGGCCAAATCGGCGCGTTTGTTGCCATTTTGAATGGCGTTCTCAATGTCGCGTGCATCACTGCTTACGCCGCTTACACCCAACAAACCGGATTTCTTGTTTACCAACGTTGAGAAATCAGCAGTGGAGAGATGCTCCTTATCCATAATATATGTAGCAGCACCGAGGTCAAGGTCGCCTGCACGCGTACCCATCATCAGACCTTCGATAGGTGTCAATCCCATGGATGTGTCCACCGACTTGCCGTCCATCACAGCCGCGCAACTGCCACCATTGCCGATATGAGCGGTAACAATCTTTTTACCTTCGGGTTGGATACCCAAGAATTCGCAGACACGCTTGCTTACATAACGATGGCTGGTGCCATGGAAACCGTAGCGACGGATGCTGTATTTCTCATACAACTCATAGGGAAGTGCGTACATATACGCATAATCCGGCATCGTCTGATGGAATGCGGTATCAAATACGCCCACTTGCGGAACGCCCGGCAAAGTCTGTTCGATGGCGGCAATACCCTTCAAATTGGCGGGGTTGTGCAGAGGAGCCAAATCAGAGCAGGTGACAACCATCTGTTTTACTTCTTCGGTAATCAACACCGACTTATTGAACTTTTCTCCGCCATGCACTACGCGATGACCTACAGCATCAATCTCTTTCAGCGATTTCAGGCAACCGATTTTCTCATCCACAAGGGCATTCAAAATCAGTTGGATGCCCACTGTATGTTCGGGCATGGGTTTTTCAATCTTCACTTTCTCTCCGTTAGGCAGTTTCACTTGCAGGAAAGCATCGGGCAGACCGATTTTTTCCACGCCACCTTGTGCCATAACTGACTTGTTGTCCATGTCGAACAACTTGTATTTAATACTACTGCTACCGCAGTTCAGAACTAAGATTTTCATTGTTTGTTGTATTTTTGTAATAAATAGACCAATCTATCGTCGGCTTATCGTCAGCTCATCGTCCCGTAAGCGTCCCGTGATTTTACTTAATGGCTTGGTTGGCCGTAATAATCACCATTTGCACAATATCTTGCACTTTGCAACCACGACTCAAATCGTTCACCGGTGCGGCAATACCTTGCAAAATAGGGCCTACCGCGTCTGCACCAGAGAAACGCTCTACCAGTTTATACCCGATATTTCCTGCCTGCAGGTCAGGGAACACCAGCACATTGGCTTTACCTGCGACATTGCTTCCGGGTGCTTTTTTCTGCCCGACGCTTTCAATGAGAGCAGCATCCGCTTGCAGTTCGCCATCCAAAGCCAAATCAGGCGCCATTTCCTTCACAAGGCGGGTTGCCTCGGTGACTTTGTCAACCAGTTCGTGCTTTGCAGAACCTTTGGTAGAGAAGCTCAGCATCGCTACGCGCGGTTCGATACCGGCAATCGTGCGGGCTGTCTCAGCCGTGGAAACGGCAATCTGTGCCAATTCTTCAGCTGTCGGGCAAGGATTAACGGCGCAGTCAGCAAAAATAAGGAAGCCGTCTTCACCCAATTGCTTGGCAGGCGTAAACATAAGGAACGCGCCCGAAACAATTTTAACGCCGGGTTTGGTTTTCAGTATCTGGAAAGCAGGACGGATGGTGTCAGCCGTTGTGCCACGGGCACCTGCCAATTCGCCGTCCGCATCTCCGTTCTTAATCATCAGGCAGCCCAAATACAGCGGGTCTTGTGCTTTTTTAGCAGCCTCTTCTTCCGTCATACCTTTGGCTTTGCGCAATTCATACAGCAGATTAGCGTATTCCTTCATCTTGGGTTCCGTGGCAGGGTCAAAAATCGTAGCATCTTTGATGTGCTCGTAGCCTTTTTCGGCTGCCATACGCAGAATCGTTTCCTTATTTCCAATCAAGATAAGGCGTGCAATCTTGTCACGCAGCAAGATGTTGGCTGCCTCAAGAGTACGGGGTTCATCACCTTCAGGAAGAACAATGCGCTGGGGATTTTGCTTGGCGCGTTCAAGCATTTTTTGTAGTATGTCCATATTATTTAAGATTAAGAATGATTTTTTTCAAGTTTATTTCAACGTGCAAAGATACATATTTTTTTTGACGCGTGCAAGACAAAATATATTTTTTTTACTTTTTTTGGCAAAAAATTTTGTCATATCAAAAAAAAAGAGTACTTTTGCACCCTGAATTGGTATTTACGAAAATATACAACATAATTGCTATTATGGACAAAAGAATTGCAAGTATTGTTATTACGCTGATTTTCAGCACTATGATGTTCGCCCAACAGGCTAACGAGTCCTCTTTTGGCGATGTAGAGGCGGCTCCCGTTGAGCAACAGCAGCAACAACAAGATTTGGAAGGTATCCACCCTTGGGCAGAAGTCAGTTCTCCCGTTTCGCCGGAACTTTCTTACTGGTCGCTGTACATTGACGCAGGTTTCAACGTCTTCGACGGTGATTTCAACAGCGAAAAGAAACACGGTGTCGGTTTTCCGACTGCCGGCTTGGGTGTAATCTATAACTTCAACAACACGTGGAGTATCGGTGGAGAATATCTCTATCGCAAATATCAAGTGTTGGGTAAAGACAACCAAAGCACTGCGGCGACATTGTTGCGCGGTCAGACGCATCAGATTGACGCATACATCACCTTTGATATTTTCAACGCATGGCGTCCCCAAAACCGTTATAAACTGTTTGCACTCAACCTGTTGCTCGGTGGTGGTCTCGGCTGGTACAAAAACGACGTTTTCTATCCGAACGTAGTGCACTATGACAATCATGGCGTATATACTCCCGACCGCCCCTTTGCTTATCAGACCAAACAACAGGAACAAGGCAAGGACAGCAAGTTTACGCCTCGTGCCGTATTCCTGGGTGGTGCAACGTTTGAATTCAACCTCAACCGTTCGATTGCCCTCGGCGTTCGCGCTGTGTACAACTATTTTGTAAAAGATGACATAGACGGGCGCCCGCGCGGGAACAATAATGATGGTATCTTTGACGTAACGGCTATGCTCCGTTGGAAGATTGATGCCATGAAACGTTCGCACGTTGTCAACTTCAACAGCAATGCCGTGCTTGCACACGTGGTGGATGCTACTTCCGAAGCCGCTTTGGATGATCAAGTGCGCCGTCGCGGAAATGGACAACAAAACAAACAGCAGGCCAGCCAAATCAACAACTACTACTATATGAACGGTAGCGGCAATGGCGAAAAAGATACGCTTATTATCCATCATCGCGATACGATTGTAGCCATTCCTGAGATTCAGAACTCGAATATGGTTTATACCAACAATATGACATACGAGGATCGTTTCTTCTATGCTTATTTCGATCCGAGCGAGTACGTATTGTATGACCAATCGCTGATGACTATTCAGCAAGTGGCTGACCGCCTGAAACGCGATCCTGAACTCTGCGTAGTTATCACCGGTTATTGCGACAACACCGGTACTAACGAGTTCAACAACACGCTCGGCCGTCGTCGTGCTCTGGTGGTTGCCGACGAGTTGCAGCAAGAGCATGGAATCAAAGAATATCGTATCAAGTGCTTCGGCAAGGGTATTATCCGCGGTCTGCGCAGTACAGCCGCTTACGCGCCCAACCGCCGTGCAGAGTTGCAACTGATGAGCCGCGAAGAGTTTGATAACTTCAGCGAAGAAATGATTCCCGAAAATCAGACCATTCCTACCAACAAGACGATTGTTGTAAAGGCCGGTGATTCGCTCTCGAAATTGGCACGTAAGTACTATGGCAACTCCAATTGCTGGGTATTTATCTACGAAGCAAACAAGTCAACTATCGGTGCTCCGACCAATCTCCGCGAAGGCATTGAGTTGGATTTGCCCGACTTGTCCGCAAAACAACGCATGATTTCTCATGACGAAGCCGCTGCCCGCGCAGAGAAGTTTCCGACGAGATAAGCGATAAACAAACGAGTGCGCCCCGAACTCGTAAAACAGCGGGGATGGTCTCATAGCTCAGTTGGTTAGTAGCACCTGACTCATAATCAGGGGGTCCTAGGTTCAAGCCCTAGTGAGACCACCAAAAACAGATAGAATCCGGATGCCGCGATGGTGGAATCGGTAGACACGAAGGACTTAAAATCCTTTGGCCAGAAATGGCTGTGTGGGTTCAAGTCCCACTCGCGGTACTGTGAAACAGAAAAGCAAGACACATACGGTCTTGCTTTCTTTTATTGATTTTAGTTTCTTTTTTTTCAGTTCTTTTCGTGCCCTGGTAAAAAAGACTATTAACCTGTGAGAAAATGTTGTTAACCGGTTAAAAAATGCTGTCAGCCGGATCGTTGTCCACAGAAGCTTCGGTATCGGAAGTGATGGGTTCAACAGGAGTTGTAGGATTATGTTGTGTATTGTAGGTATCCGGACGATACAAGACTTGCACATTTTCGGCAATGATTTCCGTTTTGCGGCGGATTTGTCCGTCTTTTTCCCAAGTGCGGGTTTGCAATTTACCTTCCACGTAAAGTTTCATGCCTTTATGGATGAAACGTTCCGCCCATTCGGCGAGATTTCTCCATAGCACAATCGGATGCCATTCGGTTCGATCGGGCACTTGTGTGCCGTTTTGCATAATGTAGCCACGTTCGGTGGTAGCAAGATTGAAATTAGCGATGGCAACACCGCGATCCAAGTAACGCACTTCCGGCTCGGAGCCTACGTTACCAATGAGAATAACTTTGTTTACTGATGACATAATGTTTGTATTTAGTAAGGTTGTTTATTAAAAGTCGCTGCAAAATTACAACAAAAATTGCATATATGCAAATCTTTTTCTAATCTTTTTTTCAATTTCATCTTCTTACCTACGATTTAGCTGCAGATAATCCGAGTAAGTGTCTCTGACCAAAACCGCTTGAGAACCGCCTGAGAACCGCTAATTTATGTAGACCTATTTCGAGGCTATTCACACTGTATCACGGAGCTATCAGATTTTTTCCATTTTTTGTAAAAAATATTTGGTAGTTCGAAATAATTGTTGTAACTTTGCACCGAATTTCGAAAAGACACAAAATTTAACCAACCCAATAAAAAACAACCAATCAAAAAAAAAACAAAAAATCATGAAAAAGCTGACCTTGCTCATGAGCGCACTGCTCATTGGTGTTGTGGCTTTCGCCGCCGATGCACCGAAAGTAACTCTGGATTTCTCAACGAAAGAAGCCATTGAGGCGTGGGGACTCCCAAGCGATTACAAAACTACAGAAGCCACCGGTCTCACTTACACAAGTGGCGGAAATACTATTACCATGATTTCCACTTCAGGAGGCTTCAAAGGTGCGAAAGGAGAAAATGGCAACTACCTAATAATGAAAACAAATTCCATTCTCCAACTTCCTGCTTTTGATTTTGCTGTTTCAAAAATTCTGGTGTATGGTCGTTCCGGTGCTTCTGCTGCAGCCGTATTTAATGTTTATGTCAATGGCAATGCAGCAAGTACCGCAGTTACAAGTGCTGCAGTAACGCAGACTTTCCTGATCGCTTCTGCTTATCAGGCAGCGGGCAATGTTTATGGCATTAAAGTAACCAATAAAAACCAACAAATCACAAAAGTTGAAGTTTATGAGGCCGTAGCCGGCGCTCCTGCAAATGTAGAATTCTCTCTGGAAGAGCAAGCCTATATTGAACAAAAAGTGCTGACCCTTTCTTGCCCCACCGACGGAGCTTCTATCTATTACACCACCGACGAAACCGAGCCCAGCGCTTCTTCTACATTGTATGACGGTGCCATCACAGTGGATCAAACCATGACCTTGAAAGCTGTTGCTATCAAGAACGGCGTTTCGAGTAATATTGTTACCAAGACCATCACCATTGTTTCTACAGAAGGACAAGGTACGAAAGAGAATCCTTTCACCATCGCAGACGCCAAACTTTTGAACGACAAATACCCCGGTGCACAATGGGTTATCGGCCGGATTATCGGTGTATTCGAAGACAATGTTCCTGTTGTTGTTGATGCGACTGCCGGCACAGAGACAGCAGCCAACCTTGCTATCACAGATGGCACAGACACCATTGCCGTTCAATTGCTAAACGGCAGCGACATTCGTACCGCTTTGAATTTGAAAGATCACAAGGAATTTGTTGGTAGAGACATAAAAGTGCACGGTGAAATTTTATCCTATTTCCAGCGCGCCGGTATCAAGAACACGGATGATTATGAATTTGATGGGATTTCTACCGCACTGGAAGAAGAGACTGCTACCGAGCAGAAAGACATGAAACTGATTGAGAACGGTCAGGTAATCATCATCCGCAACGGAGCACGCTATAGCATTACGGGCGTCGAATTAAAGTAAATGACCTGATGCTCAATACGGATTGTTTATAGTAAAAACATTGACAGGAGAGACAGCCATTGAGGGTGTGTCTCTCTTGTCTTGTAACTAAGAAAACATATTCACGGAACACATGTTAAAAATTACACCTATGAAAAAGACAATTCTTTCTTTCTTTGCTCTCCTTTTGAGCATGATGGTTTTGGCTGACACGCCGAAAGTGGTATTTGATTTCACCACCGATGACGAATGGGGCATCGGCGGCAGTAGCAAGGCAAAAAACACCACAGATGCTTCTTTCACCAACAATGATGAATATACCATCACCATGTTGGTAGAGAGCGTTTCAGGCTTTTACTACTTCGACCAGTCGAAACATAACCTTATGTTCGGAGAGAAGTTCGCAGCGATGCAATTGCCTACTTTCGATTTCAAGGTAGGACGTATTGTGGTAGACGCGCAAGCTGCAGCTTCTACCGTGCGTTATGACATTTTGTATGATCCTGCCAACAAGGATAATACCGTGACAGACGGTTCGCAACTGGGACCGGATTTGCACACATTCACCATTCAGGAAAATTATCAGGCAGCCGGCACGACTTATTACCTGACCGCTGTTACCAAAGCCAACATGCGTGTATCCAAAATTGAGATTTATGAAGTGGTGGAAGGTGCTCCCGAAGCCGTTACATTCGGCACAGAAGGTGCAACGTTTGTTACCCCGCAAGATATTGAACTCTTCTGCGAAACTGCAGGTGCGAAAATCTACTACACGCTTGATGGTTCAGAGCCTACGGAAAGTTCTAATCTCTATCAAGGTGCTGTGACCATATCCACGACAACCACATTGCGTGCTATTGCCGTAGTAAACGGCATCGCCAGCCCTGTTACCGAGCAGACCTATCGTATTGTGGACGTACCACGTTTGGGCACAGAAGAAGACCCATTCATTCCCGCCGACATTCTCACTATCGGCGAAGGCCTTGCCGGTAAATATTGGGTAAAAGGTGTTGTTATCGGTTCGTATCCCAAAAATGCACCAGACACGGAAGTTGATACCGTGGCTTCCAATATCGCCATCGCAATCGGAACAGACACTATCCCCGTAGCACTGACATCCGGTTCGAATGCGCGCACTGCCCTTAACATCAAAGACAATCCGTCTATCAAAGGACAAACCGTAGCTGTATATGGCAACATCGAGGCCTATAAGAAAACTATCGGCGTGAAGAACGTCACCAAATATGCTATCCTCGGCAACGATGCCTCCGCACTCATTGAGACAATCCGTGAAGCACAAGCCGGAAAGAAGATCATGCTTGGCGGACAAGTGTATATTCTCCACGATGGAGAACTATACGAGTTGAACGGCACACGCGTGGAATAACCCGAAAGAATGCAGCATAGCAAGAACATATCGTCAAGAGTTTGTGCAACGGTTAGCGTTGCACTGCTCTTTTCGGTTCTTCTGCTGACGTCATGCAACCGCCCATCAAAAGTGGAGCAGTTGCGCGCCGAAAAAGCGGCAAAGGATTCCCTGCAGCGCAAGCAAGCACAACAAACCTTGGTTTATTCCGACTCGCTGCTGCAAACGCTGACTCCCAAAGCCGATTCACTTCTAAAGTTTTTCCGTTACGAGAAAAACGAAGCCTACGAGGACCATGGCACTTATGTTCACCGCCTGCTGCAAACAACCCGCAACGACCGCCGTTGCTATCTGCAGGCGTATGTTACCGATGACCGTCATCTGGTGCTTCAGAGTTTTTATTACGGCGAAAAACCTATTCAGCAGCAATATCTGCGTCTCACAGTGGATTCGCTTTATCAAGAAGCTGAAGGTACCAATCATCGCTTTGAGGCGGAAGGTTGGCATGAAGTGTTGTCCATCCCCGAAGAAGAAGCGATGAAGATGCTGGCTTTCATATCCGCGCATGTGAACGAGCGTGTCAAAATCACACCCCGTGGCAAACAACAAACCGTCTATTACCTGCAAAGCAACGAGAAAGAGGCACTGATTGCCACATATCAGTTGGCACTCGTGATGCGTGATATTGCCACCTTGGAACGCGCCATTCGCGTTGCCACTCTGCAAGAACAAAAATATCAACACCGTTCGTTGTCTGAATCGCAATCACAGACAGCCCACGAATAACCCCGAATAACGATGTCAGAAGCAAAATACGAAAGCAAAGTCAGTTCCATTCCTTGCGATGCCCGTACGGTTTATCAATCGCTCGGAAATCTGGAAAACCTGAACCGCGTGCGCGATTTCATTCCGCAAGACAAAGTGCAAGAACTGGAAATTGCCTCCGACTCCATCCGTATGAAAGTGGATGGTTTGGGACAGAAAATCACCATCCGCATCGTGGATAGAGAAGAAAACAAAATGCTTAAATTCGGATTGGACAATATCCCCATGCAGGCAAACTTCTGGATACAACTGGTGGAAGTGAACCCGACCGACACACGTATCCGGCTGACACTTCATGCCGACATACCCTTTATGTTCAATATGATGCTGGACAAGAAAATCCAGACAGGTCTGGACCAAGCCTCCGAAATGCTGGCGAAGTTCCCGTATCAGCTTTGGACACAAAACAGCTAACTGAATTACCCACCCTAAAATCTCCCGATATATGCGTGCAAGAATACACCGCGAAGGCCGAAACGCCATCATTGGCATAGTCTTACTGCTTTTCCTTATCAATGTGCCGGTATTTATTATGTTCGGCTATCATTGGATATTTGCCGTCACTCTCGTCCTGATGGCAACCCTTCTGGTGTTTGTGACCTACTTTTTCCGCAATCCCGTCCGCGTGATTGAAGTGGATGACCCCGATTTTGTGGTTGCCCCTGCAGACGGCCGCGTTGTAGTGGTGGAACGAGTACGCGAAGAAGAATATTTCCACGAAGAACGCCTTCAAGTCAGCATCTTCATGTCGCCCTTCAATGTTCATGCCAACTGGTATCCGATTGAAGGCAAGGTGATTGTGTCTGAACACCAAAAAGGTCGTCACCGCGGCGCGTGGCTGCCCAAATCTTCCACAGAAAACGAACGTAGCCTCGTGGTGATTGAAACAGAAAGCAATGTGCGTATCGCTGTCCGCCAAGTGGCAGGAGCCATGGCACGACGCATTGTCACCTATGCCAAAGCTGGAGGAAAAGCTCTCCGTAATTCACATCTGGGATTTATCAAACTCGGCTCACGCGTAGACCTCTATCTTCCGATAAACACAGAAATGTTTGTAGAAGTGGGTGATGCCGTACGCGGGAATGAGACAATACTTGGCCGCATCAATGCCCCCGAAGAGGTAAGTTTCGATACTCAAAATCAATGAATATGAACAAAATAGAAGAATTGTTTGCTTGCTATCCGTTTACAATGAGCGGTGAGCAAGTCAAGAGTGCTGTTGCAGAAATGATGGCAGTTCATTTTGCCGAGAACAACAACAAAGATGTTTGGGCACAGTGCCTCAATCAGATAGACCTTACAACGCTTAATGGTGATGACACCGAAGCCAAGGTTATCAAAATGGCAACTGCCGTTAACTATTTCTCCCATCACTTCCCCACCCTAAAGAATGTGGCAGCCATTTGTGTTTATCCCGCATTGGTAGAGACAGTACGAACTCATCTGACCGAGCCAATCGGCATTGCAGCCTGCTGCGCAGGTTTCCCCGCCAGCCAGACATTCCCTGAAATCAAAGTGGCCGAATCCGCAATGGCCGTAAAAGCCGGTGCAACAGAAGTAGATATTGTCATCTCTGTAGGCAAATTCCTGGAAGGCAAATATCAAGAGGTTTGCGATGAGATTTCAGAAATAAAAGCCGCCATCGGTAATGCCCATCTGAAAGTAATCCTTGAAACCGGAGCGTTGAAGACGGCCGAAAACATTTGGAAAGCATCTATCTTGGCGATGGCAGCAGGTGCCGACTTTATCAAAACATCTACCGGTAAGATTGCCGTAAATGCAACACCGGAAGCAAGTTATATCATGTGTTCCGCCATCAAAGCATGGAATGAAAAAACCGGTAACAAAGTCAGTTTCAAGCCGGCGGGAGGTGTATCCACTACCGATGAGGCAGTACAACACTACACGATCGTGAAAGAAATACTGGGTCAAGAGTGGCTGAATAACAATAATTTCCGTTTCGGAGCAAGCCGTTTGGCCAATAACCTACTGACATCCATTCTGGGCACGGATACCAAATACTTCTAATATAATGAACAAAGTTATAGCAAAGAACTTCTTCTCGGAGAATGTTGTACAACTGGTGGTAGAAGCTCCGGAGATAGCGCGTGCACGCCGTGCCGGTCATTTTGTGATTGTCCGTGTGGATGCTAATTCTGAACGCATGCCGCTCACCATTTCGGAAGCCGACACGGAACGTGGAACTATCACGTTGGTTGTACAGCGGGTGGGCGTAAGTTCAGCTAAACTTTGTGCACTGAATGCGGGCGATACGATTGCTGACCTCGTCGGTCCTCTCGGTCGTGCCACGCATATTGACAAATTCGGCACCGTTGTATGTGCCTGCGGAGGAGTAGGTGCTGCTCCCATGTTACCAATAGCGCAAGCCTTAAAAGCTGCCGGCAATCGTGTTATTACCGTACTTGCCGCCCGCAACAAGGATCTGATTATCCTACGCGACCAGTTGGCCGCCACCTCCGATGAATTGATTGTCATGACCGATGACGGCTCCATGGGGCAACAAGGCGTTGTCACCGTAGGCGTAGAACAAGTAATCAATCGTGAAAAGGTGGATCGTTGCATCACTATCGGTCCTGCCATCATGATGAAGTTTGTGGCACTTACCACACAGAAATATAATATCTACACCGAAGCCTCGCTTAACACCATTATGGTGGACGGTACCGGCATGTGCGGAGCCTGCCGCGTGACAGTGGGAGGCAAGACACGCTTTGTTTGCGTGGACGGACCGGAATTTAATGCCCATGAGGTGGATTGGGACCAAATGCTGACACGCTTGCGCAGTTACAAGCCCGAAGAAGCCGCAGCATACGAGCAATATATGCAATCTGTCCGACCGATGACTGCCAAAGAACGTGCAGCACTTCCGCGCGTCAAGATGCCGGAATTGGCACCGGAGATACGCGCCCATTCGTTGCGTCAGGAAGTCAACCAGGGACTTTCTCTGCAACAGGCTATAACAGAAGCTCATCGATGCCTCAATTGCAAGAAACCGACCTGCGTGGATGCATGTCCCGTAAACATTAACATCCCCGGCTTTATCCACCGCTTGGAACAAGGCGATATTATGGGTGCTTCCGATATCATTCGCGAATCCAGTTCATTGCCTGCCGTCTGCGGTCGTGTTTGCCCACAGGAGAAACAATGCGAGTCACAGTGTATTCACCTCAAGATGGGACATGAAGCTGTGGCTATCGGCTATTTGGAACGCTTTGTGGCCGATCATTCTGCTGGAGCGGAGCAAACCGGCAATGGTAATAAACTTGCCACCCGTGTCGCCGTAGTAGGTTCAGGCCCATCCGGGCTCAGTTGTGCCGGTGATTTGGCCAAGATGGGCTATCAAGTCACCGTGTTTGAGGCACTTCATGAGATTGGTGGTGTACTAAAATACGGTATCCCCGAATTCCGTCTCCCCAACCACATTGTGGACATGGAGATTGCCGCATTGCAAAAATTAGGGGTAGAGTTCCGCAAAGATACCATTATCGGCAAGACGCTAACAATTGACGATCTTAAGGAACAGGGCTATAAGGCAGTCTTTGTGGGTTCCGGTGCCGGTCTTCCGCGCTTTATGGATATTCCCGGAGAGAACTTGAATGGCGTTCTATCCAGCAACGAATACCTTACCCGCGTCAATTTGATGGACGCCTCTGCCACCTCATCCGATACTCCTTTACTGTATGGTAAAAAAGTGGCCGTAATAGGAGGAGGTAATACAGCTATGGATGCTGTCCGCACAGCTAAGCGGCTCGGTGCAGAACGGGCAATGATAGTGTATCGACGCTCCGAAGAAGAAATGCCCGCTCGTGTAGAGGAAGTAAGACATGCCAAGGATGAAGGCGTAGAATTTTTAACGTTGCACAATCCTATTGAATATCGCGCGAATGAGAATGGCAGAGTCTGCCAAGCCGTTCTGCAAGTAATGGAATTGGGAGAGCCCGATGCATCCGGGCGGCGCAGTCCGATACCTGTGGAAGGGGAAACACTAACGTTAGATGTAGATTTAGTGATTGTCGCAGTCGGAGTATCCCCCAATCCGCTGATTCCTTCTTCAGTGGACGGATTGGAAGTTACTCGCAAAGGGACAATAGCCGTAAACGAGGAATCACTTCAATCCACTCTACCTATCCTCTTTGCCGGAGGTGATATTGTCCGCGGAGGTGCCACTGTCATTTTAGCCATGTCAGACGGGCGACGTGCCGCAAAAGGAATTCATGAATTCTTAAGTAATCACAAATAATCACTTACTATATGTCGAAAGAATTATATTTGTTTTTTGCAGCTGAGATTTTTCTCAATGTATTGACTTTTATTCTTTTCTATGTTGACCAACAGGCACACCGCCGCCATCCCCATCATCCGCACGGTGTACCTAGTCATATCTTATTGACACTGGCAGTGTTGGGGGGAAGTTTGGGAGAACTGTTGGGAATTATCTTTCTGCACCACAAACGCCACCATAAAGAGTTTACTATAACCCTTCCTATTCTCTTTGTGGTACAGGTAACTATTATCGTTACCTATTTGATGGGTTATTTCTCGGATGTGGTAACTTCCGACGGATTAGTACCCGCATAAGCATTGACGATACGACTCACCAACGGATGTCGAACAATGTCCTGTCTGGTGAAGGCTATATTGGCTATGCCCTTGATATTGCTTAGGCGATCAAGGGCATCTTTCAACCCTGATTTTTGACTGGAAGGAAGGTCGATTTGCGTCAAATCGCCCGTTATAATCATCTTACTATGCACACCCATGCGGGTCATAAACATCTTAATTTGCGGGATAGTAGTATTTTGCGCTTCATCCAATATCACCACAGCATCAGCCAAAGTGCGGCCACGCATAAAGGCCAACGGAGCTATCTGTATCACACCGCGCTCCATATACTCTGCCAACTTCTGCGGAGGTAGCATATCCTGCAATGCATCGTACAACGGTTGCAAATAAGGATCAATCTTTTCCTTCATGTCTCCTGGTAAGAAACCTAATTTTTCACCTGCCTCCACTGCCGGACGACTAAGGATAATGCGCTTTACTTCCCTGTTTTTCAGGGCACGAACGGCTAACGCTATCGCCGTATAAGTTTTGCCGCTACCCGCAGGGCCTGTAGCAAACAACAAATCGTTCTCTTCATACGCATCCACCAAACGTTGCTGATTCTCGCTCCGTGCAACAATCGCTCGTCCGTTCACGCCATGCAGAATAAGATTGTCTTGAACACTTTCTTCCGTCTTTTCTCCATGCAGAAGACTGAGGATGTGTTTTTCTGTGAGCATTCCTGTCCTCACACAGAAGTCCTCACAGAGTTTGAGTCCATTGGCAAAACGAATGATCTCCTTTTCCGAACCACTCGCCTTGAGATGATAACCGCGTGCCACAATACGGACAGCGGGAAACTGGTTCTTCAGGCACTGGATATTCTGATTATTTACGCCATAGAAAGTGGCAGTATCCAAAGCTTCGTTCAATTCAAATAAGTTCTCCATAATCCGGTATGTGTGTCAAAAATCCGATTTGTTTATCATCTACCTTTGCCACCACTGATTGCCTTCCATTGTGCAATAATAGATAGGGCACCCCCACTTGGCGGTTATATACTGCAGCTTGATCCAAGGTCTTTTGGGTAAGCGGCACATTCTCTTGCTTGAACTCAATCAGCATGAGAGGATGTAACATCTTATCATAAACAATAGCATCTGCCCGCTTATTCTCCAGCGCTACTTCCACGGCAATCAGTCCCGAAGGATACGCATGTTCCTCCACAAGACGATGGAGGAACAATTGCCGCACATACTCTTCGGGGGTCAGCCGAACATAACGCTTACGCCATTCGCAGAGCACGTAATCTTTGTGATTTCGTTGGATAATCTTCACTTCTGCCAGTTGTCTTTCAGCGAAGCCGTACGGTTGAGGACCAGCTTCTCTTCTGTAGTATCCGAGTCAACAACAAAGTAGCCTTGCTTCAACAATTGATAGTGGTTACATTGTGCAATACCGTTCACCACTTCAGGCTTGTGCATCTCTTTGCGCAGTGCACCCTCCAGTTTACAAGTCTGCACATGCAAACTATCCGGATTCAACAAGTCACGGAAATCTCCCTCTTCCGCACTCGGATTCTCCACAGCAAACAAACGGTCGTACAAGCGTACCTCTGCTTCGATACAACTGCCACTTTCCACCCAATTGATGGTTGATTTAGTCTTTCTGTTACCGCCTTCCGTGCCGGATTTGGAATCAGGATCGTAGGTAGCATAGACTGTGGTGATGTTTCCTTCGGCATCTTTTTCACAGCCGGTAGCCTGAATGATATATGCATTTTTCAAGCGCACTTCGCGGCCGCCGGGGCTGAGACGGAAGAAATTCTTGTCGGCATTCTCCATAAAATCGCCACGTTCGATGTACAATTCGCGTGCCAAGGTCATTTCACGTGTGCCCAGTTCTTCATGTCCATCGATGTTATACGCAACAATCGTTTCACTTTGGTTTTCCGGATAATTGGTAAGCACCAATTTGACGGGGTCGAAGATTGCACATACACGCGGTGCCGTTTCTTTAAGGTCTTCACGGATGGTATGCTCCAATAATCCCAAATCAATCATACCTTCCACTTTGGTGTAGCCAATCTTGTTGATAAACTCACGGATAGCCTCTGCCGTATACCCGCGGCGCCGTAAACCGCAAACAGTCGGCATACGGGGATCGTCCCATCCTGCCACCAATTCCTCTTTCACCAGTTGCAGCATTTTCCGCTTTGACATCACAGTGTATGTAATATTCAATCGGTTGAACTCATATTGATGGGGACGGTAATCTGAATCGGCAAATTGGTCAATAAAATAGTCATACAGCGGACGGTGAACCACAAACTCCAATGTACAAATAGAATGGGTGACACCTTCGAAGTAATCACTTTGACCATGTGCGAAGTCATACATTGGATACACATTCCACCTGCGTCCTGTACGATGGTGCGGATGTGTGGTGATGATGCGGTACATAATCGGGTCGCGGAAATGCATGTTCGGGTTCGCCATATCTATCTTGGCACGCAACACCATTTTTCCATCTTCAATCTCGCCATTCTGCATTGCTTGGAAAAGGCGCAAATTTTCCTCTACAGGACGATCGCGATAGGGAGAGGCTATGCCCGGTTCCGTGGGTGTACCTTTCTGGCGGGCTATTTCCTCCGCACTCTGTTCATCCACATACGCTTTACCTTCTTTAATAAAACGGATGGCAAGATCATAGAGTTTGTCAAAATAGTCACTTGCATAGAACACCTTCCCCCATTGAAAGCCCAACCACTGAATATCTTGCTGTATGGAATCCACATATTCGGTATCTTCTTTCACCGGATTGGTGTCGTCAAAGCGCAAGTTACATACACCACCGAATTTTTCCGCAATTCCGAAATCCATGCAAATAGCCTTCACATGTCCTATATGCAAATAACCGTTCGGTTCAGGCGGGAAACGCGTCTGTATGCGTCCTCCGTTCTTACCTTCCTGCAGGTCTTTCTCTACGATTTGCTCAATGAAGTTGAGGTTCTTTTCGTCTTCCATCATTATTCCTCTGTATTTGTCAGTTGTTTTTATATTCCTTTGATTACTCCGCGTGGCGAACTCTTAATAAAGTCCACAATCAAGTCCCTCTCCACGCTTTGCGGCATTTCCGTCATCACTTTTTCCAATGCCTGCGAGATGTTCAGCTTGGATACAAAAATGGTTCGATATGCCTGCTGAATGGTTTCCACCTGCTCTTTTGTGAACCCGCGTCGGCCGAGTCCGACACTATTGATGCCACAAAATTGAATCGGGTCACGCGCTGCCAGCACATAGGGAGGAACATCCTTATTAACATGCGAACCACCCTGAATCATTACATGTGCACCGATATGCGAGAACTGGTGTACCAGTGTACCACCGCCAAGAATGGCCCAATCTTCCACCACCACTTCGCCTGCCAGTTGCGTAGCATTGGACATGATAACATGGTCTTTCACTTCCACATCATGAGCCACATGGCAATACGCCATTATCAAACAGTTGTTACCCACCACTGTCTTTCCTTTGCTGGCTGTGCCACGATGGACGGTGGAACATTCGCGGAGCGTAGTGTCATTTCCAATAAAAGTATAGGTCAACTCTCCCTTGAATTTCAAGTCTTGAGGAATGGCACCTACAACAGCACTAGGAAATATATGGCAGCGCTTTCCGATACGGGTGTGTTCGCAAATAGTGGCATTACCGTCCACAATGGTACCATCGCCAATCTCCACATCCTTTTCCACGATGGCAAATGGCCCGATCTCTACATTTTCCCCGATTTTTGCTTCGGGATGAACAAATGCTAATGGTGAAATCATATCTTGTTTATTGTCTTATTATGGTTTATTTCAGTATATTTTTTCGAATCTCTTTGCAGCACCATGTATTGAATCCGTGCCCCGGTTTTTCGGCTACTATTTTGCCGCGTATACGAACGCCCAGCAAGGCCATATCGCCAATCAAGTCCAGCAATTTATGCCGTGCCGGTTCGTTGTCATACTTCAACGGACTCATATAGCCCAGTTTGCCGGCATCAATGGGGTCTTGTCCCATCTTCTTGGCCAAACGATTCATGGACCATTGCCAGATTTTCTTATCGTATATTACCAGGGCATTCTGCAAATTCCCACCCTTGATAAGGCCGAGGTGCAGCAGAGGTTTTATCTCCCGCAAGAAACAGAATGTTCGTGCAGAGGCTATCTCCGCAGAATAAGTGGTCAGGTCTTTCAGCATGGCAACCTGTTGGCCGAGTATGGGTGAACCGTAATCCACAATCACTTCGGCTTCATATTGTTCGGAAGGTAATATCTTCAAACGACTTCCTTTGCTATTATGCAACACCACAGGTTCGGTGACCACCCATTCTTTAGCGGGTTCTCCCTGATTTTCCAGGCCAACCTGTTCGATGGCTTCCACCCAGGGTTTGGCACTTCCGTCCAAAATAGGCACTTCCGGAGCATCCACTTCCACTTCCGCATTCGTTATTCCCAAAGCATAGAGAGCAGACATCAGGTGCTCAATGGTGGATATTTTCCACAGGCCGTTCTCCAGAACGGTGCCGCGGGATGTTTTGGTAACCCACTCCACCAAGGCTTCGCAGGAAGGTTTGCCCGGCAAGTCCACACGGGTCATACGGATACCCGTATGCACAGCAGCCGGCTTGACGGTGGTATGCACCATTGCCCCTGTATGCAGACCTTTTCCGCTGAGGCAGAACGCTTTTTTTAGGGTTTTTTGCTCCATTTTTCGTCGTTTTGCCTTACTTATTGCATTTTCTTATACATTTCCGGCAGATGCTTGAATGCAGCCTGAGCGCGCATCCACTGGCGGGCTTCCAAAGCAGGAGAACCTATATATTGGCCGGGGGTCTTTATGCTATGAGCAACCCCACTCTGCGCACCAAGCATACAGCCATCCACTATTTCCAGATGACCGGCAACACCTACTTGACCTGTCAATATGCAGTGGCTGCCTATTTTTGTACTACCGGCTATCCCCACTTGGGCACAAAGAATGGTACTTTGCCCTATCTGCACATTGTGTCCTATCTGACAGAGGTTGTCAATCTTGGTATTCTTGCCCACACGCGTTTCGCCCATCATGGCACGGTCAATAGTGGTATTGGCACCAATCTCCACATCATCTTCAATAACCACATTGCCTATCTGTGGTACTTTCTGGTACACCCCCTGTGCATCCGGTTCAAAACCGAATCCGTCAGCCCCGATTACGGCACCTGCATGGAGAATACAATTCTGCCCGACAACGCAGTTATAATAGACTTTTGCACCGGCATACAGCACGGTATTATCGCCTATCCTAACATTATCCCCCACATAACTCTGCGGATAGATTTGCACACCTTTCCCGATTTGTGCGCCTTTTCCGATGTAAGCACCGGCACCGATGTAAACATCATCAGGCAGTTGAACACCTTCGCTGATAAATGCGCCTTGCTCAACACCTTTCTTGACAGGGTTCATGGCTTTGGCAACCAGCGAAAGCAATTGAGCCATCGCGGCTCGGGCATTCTCCACAAGAATGAGCGTGGCACCGGTTTCCCCCTCAAAAGGTATGGATGCTGTCATCAGCACTACCGAGGCTTGTGTGGATGGCAGATATTTTATATATTTCTCATCGCAGAGGAAACACAGATCGCCGGCCTTGGCATCCTCCAAACCTGCCACATTGCTGACTGTCTTATTGCCGTCTCCACGGAGCTTACCGCCCAGAAGGGCACTGATTTGTTGTGCGGAAAATTCCATTATGTTCTAAATTGAAATAGGTATAACTTCTTAGGTTTGCGGGTAAGAGATTTCAGGTCAAGTATCTCGCTTGCTCCGGCTATGTCTTTCACCGTTCCATCGTTGTAAAGAATATCAATTGAGTCATCTTTCTCGGAATAGGTGTTGCTGGTTGAGACATGCTCCACAAAGAAATAGTGTGCATCTTCGGGCTGAATACCCAACCTTTCGGCATAGAATGCGGTCATCATCTCTTTTTCTTCGTCTTTCAGCGGTTCGGTCAGCAGGCGTGCCTGATAGAGTTTGCGGTTGGTGAACGCTTCGCTAAGGAGGCGCAGCACTTTGTCTTCATCGGACATCCATGCCTTGATAGCACTCAGCACGTCGCTATCATCCAACAGCGCATACTGCTTCATGGCTTCGCTACCAAGGAAGAAATCCGCCGCAGTGACATGGTGGTAGAGGAAATAATGCAGCGCAGGCGAGCAGAACAAGCGGTGACCTTTGTCCGCCAATTCTTTTGCACGGCTCAATACGGCAATCAGCAATTGTTCGGCAGCCACGCTGGTCTTATGCAAATAGACCTGCCAATACATCAGGCGGCGGGCCACCAGAAATTTCTCCACCGAATAGATGCCTTTCTGCTCTATCACCAACCGGTCATCTACCACATTCAGCATCTTCAGCAACCGTTCGCTTGCCACACGCCCTTCCTGAACACCGGTAAAGAACGAGTCACGGCACAAATAATCCATACGGTCCACATCCAACTGACTGGAAATCAGCTGATGGAGGAAATGCCGTCTATAATGGTCGCGGAAGATGGCGATAGCTTCGTCTAATACCCCGCGATTGTCGATGGTGCGTTGCTGATTCGGCGCCGTCAGGTCACGGTTGATTTGCTCCATCATCAGCAGACTTATTTCTTCATGGGTAATGCCTTCCACCAATGTATGTTCGAGCACATGGGAAAATGGTCCATGCCCTATGTCGTGCAACAGAATGGCAATCTGTGCAGCGGTGGATTCGCTGTCACTAATCTCCACCCCTTTCTTCCGCAGCGAGGCGATTCCCTCCTGCATCAGGTGCATAGCTCCCAACGAATGCAGGAAACGCGAGTGCATTGCCCCCGGATATACAAAGTTGCTCAATCCCAACTGTCGTATACGTCCCAAGCGTTGCACATACGGATGTTGCATCACATCAAACACCAGTTCATTGGGGATGTTGAGGAACCCGAACACGGGGTCGTTAATTATTTTGCGTTTGTTTGCCATTATGCTGTTTGCGGCTATTTTTTTCTACCTTTCAGTATGCTTTCTTATATGATTCTTAAATTCGGCCGCAAAGATAATGCTTTTTTTTCGAATATACAAATATTGGGACGAAAATTATTCAGAAAGGGATTTTATTGCTTATTCATCTTTATCGTTCTCTTCGGGTTTATCCTCAAACGATAATATTGATTTCTGGCCTTCGAAGAAGCGCTTGGCACTTAAAGGTGATACAACTTTTTTGCCCGTTTGCGCCTCAAGTTCCTCTCGCGCTACGCGAGCTACTTTGCCGCCACGCGCGGCCACATCCATATTCTCCTTTAAAGTAGCAGGATTCTCGCTGCGCGTGATACTGGTTGTGGATAGTTCGGCTAACATATTGAGCACCAACTCTTCATTCGTCATATTATCGCGCAGATTCTCCTTCTTTAAGCCTTTGAATTTCTTATATTCTTTCGCGGATTTACCTGCCCATGCCTGATAGATAATATCTGTAAGCGTAGCGTACCCCAGAGAGTCTTTGACGCCATGTTGATCCCATTGGTCAGTCAAGTCTTTGCGAATCTCTATACTCTTGAGGCGTTGGTTAATCCAGTTGTCTGAATAGCCGAGACGCTTGTAATCCCGTAGTGCCTGTTGGATACTTAACTCCGGATCTTGTAATTGGTCAAGGCGTTCCCTTCCTACGCGTGCTAACCATAACTTAAACGGCTCTGCTTTTTTCGATGGGATTGATTGGATGAGACGCAGAAGCTGCTCAGAATCAGCGACATCCGTGAGACGTTGTTTGCCATCTGCTGCGATCAATTTCAAAGTGTGACAATTTGTCACGGTTTCATTTCCCTCTTCTTTCAGGCGTTGTTTTAACTTACGCCAATACGCAGTAGCATTAACACTATCCGTCAATGCCGCCACAACATCCACCACCGAGAAATACCATTTTTCCCGTTCTTCATCCCATACAGTACGAATCTGCTTGCTTTCAAACAATTTGATAGAATCGTTTTCCATATGTAATCAATTTTGTGACTGCAAAGATAGTGTTTTTTTTTCGAATATACAAGTTTTTTTGCAAAAAAGAGCATGGCGGCGTGCCATGCCCTTTTTTTTCAATACATCAAAGATCACTTTTTGTTTTTTTAGGGCCCCCGACGAACGCCAATGAAGTGCATTCGGTGGGGAGAGCGAGTGCAAAATTACTGCTTTTCACGCACCCTGCCAAATTTTCGCCTTTATTCCATTAAGAAAACTTATTATTTTCGCAGCAGGTCATATCCTGCGTATTCTGAAAGGCTTTTGGCATCGTTCACCGACAGCCAGCCTTCGGCACCGGTGTACCATGATTTGTGGGCATGTACCCGCCAGGCGAGCAGCAGTTCATTGAACGCACGTTGGGGATTGGCATAGTGTTCGATGGCCTGAAGGCGGGCGCAAAGCACGGATATTGGGATTTTGTTACTTGTTTTCATACGCTTTTTAGATGTCTGTAAATTCTATTTCTGTTTGTCCTCTCATCGTTTCTGCCACATGTTCTCTGTGTTTTTCTTTGCCGAATCGTTCGCCGAACAGTCTTCGGTTGGCGGCTTCGGCGCTGGTGGCTTGATGGCGTGACCGGTCGGGACGGCTTTGCACGATGTGCAGGGTCTGCCCGTTTCGGGCAGGATAGCGC
>Ga0256405_10002908_pt1 | contig 37159 bp, 33 predicted proteins | sample RumenRJG_02DNA_FD_189096 | JGI IMG/M metagenome (GOLD analysis project Ga0256405, IMG submission 189096) | Bovine rumen microbial communities from Lethbridge, Alberta, Canada - RJG_02 | ecosystem: Host-associated > Mammals > Digestive system > Stomach > Rumen | place: Canada: Alberta...
AATTGGATTTTCAATATTGATGTTCGGTATGGGGCTGATGTCATCATCAATGGCACCATTGGCTAACGATCCCAATTTCTCACACATTCTGACATTGTTTAAAAATCCGTTCCTTGGCTTGATGGTAGGGCTTGTAATTACGATGATAATTCAAAGTTCGGCAGCGTCAGTCGGTATGCTGCAGGCTTTATCTTTGACAGGAAGTATTTCATATATGGTTGCGGCACCGATTATTGCAGGTCAGCATATCGGAACCTGTATAACCGCCGTTTTATCAAGTATCGGGGTTAATACCAACGCAAAACGTGTTGCTGCGGTTCATGTAGCATTTAATGTAATAGGTGCGATTATATTTCTTGCAATATTTGAAATATGGTTACATACCTTTGAATATCCGCTCAAACAAATGGCAAATCCGTTCGGGATAGCGATTGTTCATACTATATTCAGTATCTTAGCGGCTTGTTGTTTGTTCCCGTTCAGAAAAGGTTTAGAAAAAATCTCATACCTTGTTGTTAAAGACAGTGAGGAAGAAAAAGAAGTTATACTTGATGAACGTTTGCTTCTCACTCCGTCTATTGCAATTGCACAATGTTATAAAACCACAGCGGAAATGGCAAAACTCACAAGAGAATCCCTTGTTATGTCGGTTCGTCAATTAAAACAGTATAATCCGAAAATATCAGAAATTATTGAGAAAAACGAAGCCAGAATTGATAAATATCAGGACGTTTTGGAATCTTTTCTGCAAAAACTTTCAGGTAAAGATTTGAACGAAGAAGATTCAAATAAGATTTCGCAACTGATTTTGTCTATTTCAGATTTTGAAAAGATAGCAGACCACTCAACCCACATTATGCAAATAGCAGACCAAATGCACAGAAAGGAATGGGTGCTTGCAAAAGATACGGTTGAAGAACTCAAAAAAGTAGTTAATGCCGTAAAAGAGGTTTATGATATTACCGTCAGAGCCTTTGTTTATAACGATTTGAGAACTGCTTATGAAGTCGAACCGTTTGAACAGGTTGTTGATGATATTGCTTACGTTGCAAAGAAAAACCACATCAAACGTGTAAAAAGAGAGAAAGTACATATCAGAAGAAACTTTGCTTATGCGGAAGTTTTGAACGATTTGGAGAGAATTTCAGACCACTGTTCAAATATTTCGACAGGTATGATACAGTCTGCAAATGCCTCGGTTTATAAACACGAACTCAAAAAGAGTCTTAAAGAAGAAGATGTTTCAGGTATTTCAGATCAACTTGAAGAATTTAAGAATAAGTATTCATTACAATTAATGGAGTAAATCATGACAATAGACACGCAGGATAAATTTTATACACTGGAAAAAACATACCCGATTTCGATGGCAATGCACGACATGCAATACCGTCTGAAACCGTCTGCCCTGTTAGATTTGTTACAGGATATGGGCGCAAGAAATATCAAAGGCACACCGTTTGGCAATGTCGAACTCAATGCACAGAATTTAGGCTGGTTTTTGGTACGTTACAGAATAGAATTTGACAAATATCCGCAAAATTTGAGCGATATAAAATTCTTTACCGAAAACAGAGGAACTCAGCGTCAAAGTGCTTATCGTGCCTTTGAAGCCGAAACACCTGACGGTGAAAGACTTTTAAGGGCTATGTCATATTGGCTTATGGTCGATTTGGATACAAAATCTTTAATCAATATTGAACAGCAGTTCCCTGATATTACAAAATACCAAAAACGTGAAGATGATGTTGAACTGCGCAAACTAAAACCGCTTCAAGAGCCTGACAGTGAGGTCGTTTTCCACGTTCGCTACGATGATTTGGATATGAACGGACACGTTAATAACGTCGTTTATATGACTTGGGCAATGGAGGCTTTGAGTTATGAGTTCAGAAACACTCACACAATTAAAGCGATAGATATTTATTACAAACACGAAGTCAAATACGGCGAAGATGTAATTTCTGCGGTTAAAATCAATGACGACAACACAACCGAACATCTTATCAAAAATGCCAACACAGGTGATGAACTTTGTTTAATAAGAGTTGAGTATGTTTAATATCTAAAACAGGTTGTTTCGTGGTCGTTTACGATGCCGACAGACTGCAGGTAGGAATAAATAATAACTGTTCCGACGTATTTCATCCCCCGTTTTTTGAGGTCTTTTGAAACGGCATCGGATAAGGGTGTTGAAACTTGGAATTTGTTGTCTTTGTTTTTGATAATTTTTCCGTCGGTGAAACTCCAGATATATTTTGAAAATGAACCGAATTCTTTTTGGATTTTTATAAAAATTTGAGCATTAAGAATTGCGGAATTTATTTTGCTCCTGCTTCGGATGATTTTTTCGTCTTGCAGTAGTTTGGCGACTTTGTTTTCGTCATATTTTGCAACTTTTTTCACGTCGAAATTGTCAAAGGCTTTGCGGAAGGCTTCACGTTTTTTTAGTACGGTAAGCCAAGATAACCCTGCCTGAAAACCTTCTAAAATCAGGAGTTCAAAGAGTTCACGGTCATCATATTTTGGTACTCCCCACTCATTATCGTGGTAGTCCTTATAAACCTGCGAATTTTCATCAACCCAACCACATCGTTTCATAAAATTAAGCCTTTACATCAATTTTTGCAGGTTCGGTTTCGGAAGTTTGTGGTGTCTGCGGTTTTGCTTCACCCAAGCCGAAAACCTTTAACACAGGACGAATAAGCGGTCTTGAAATCAACGGCGATAAAATTGACAAGCCTAAAATCGAACCTGCGATAGAAGTTACTTCTATCATACCTTTTGCAAGGTTTTCATGTAAATCTTTTAGTGCGTAATTTTTGCCGTTTGCGGAATTTATTTCGCCAAGTTTTGAAATTTTTTCATCATGAGTGAGTTTACGGAATTTGGTGAAATCATCGGATTTTTTGAACGCCTGAAATACCGCTTCATCTTTAAACAGTTTTCTTGCAATCGCAAATGAACCTTTTTTAAACACGGGAATAACGACACCCAAGGATACTGCCATGCAGGTTAACTGATACAAAAATTCCTTCATAGAAGAATATTTTTTTGTATTTTTGTCTATGGAATCATCCAAGAGGATAAATCCAGGACGCCCGACTGCTTTCAAGCCTGTTTCAATGGCAACCTGAGCCTGAGTTGTTTGGGTAATATTATAAATAGCCGGATTTGTTAATATCGGAGGAATCATATTTTCAACCCTCCTTTGTTAATAAACGTATTCATGCTCGGACGGTAGAGATTTGCACCGAATTTTGTTTCGGTATCCGTGTGAATTTGTACTTCGGGCGATTTTGAAACGACATCAAGTTTAGACGCATCATTTTGTTTTGGTTTGTGTTTATCCAAAGCCTCATCAATAAGCCATAATACTCCTGAGCATACAGCAGGGATAACAAGCAGTGCTGCGGTACAAACTCCCAAAAACATCATATTTGCTTTTGCCATTGCTTTCTTTTCAGGATTATCTTTAAAAAGTTTTGCTCCCAAGGCAGATGCTCCGACTCCGCAAGCCCAGTATGTCGGCACTGCTACACATTCTGTTGCAAATTCTCTAAGTGCGGCATATCTTCTTGCTTCAGGTTTTTCTTTTTTGTCGGTTAATGATGAAATCGGCTTAAAAATTCCGTTTGCAGTTGCTATTGCCATAACAGCATAAGTCGGTTTATTATTCTTTCCGACCGAAATCAATATTTTTTTTGCCGTATTTGCTATTTTCCCCGCAAAATCTGCCATTTTATTCCCTGTTACTTATGCATATAATTAATGTAAAATTTATAACGATGTTTATTATAACAACAAAAAAATTTTTTTGAACAGCAATTTGACAAAGAAATGTAAAAAATATTCAAAAATTTCCGTTTCTATTGTATAATTTTGCTAAAAGGACTATGGGGTAATTATGAAAAATAAGAAATTTGGAATTTTGGTTTTGGTTGCTTTATTGAGTTTGTCAAATGTAGTTTTGGCAGATGATACTGTAAATTTTGATTATAGTCAAAATGAAGTCATAGAAAAAATTAAGGCAAATAAAGACACTTTGGCTAAGGCTCAGGATGCAATGAATGCCAAAGACTATCAAACGGCGATTACATTACTTACGGGTTATATAAACGAAAAGCCGAAAAAATATGAGGCATATAAATTAAGAGGGGATGCTTATTATGCACTCAGACGTTATTATAAAGCACAAAATGATTACCAAAGCGCCATTGATATAAAATCTTCGGAAGATAAATTTATGACGAACACAAAATACGTCAGTGCAATCGTTTTGGGTGCGGATAAAAACGAACAACTCCAAAATGCTGAACTTGGCGACTTATACGGGGCTTTGATGTATGCGCAAAAAGCAATGAATGACTCCGCTTACACAACATCTTATGAAAATGCGGTGAAATATAATTCTCATATTTATCTTCCCCAGCCGAATAAAAACGATGTAAATAAAATAAATTGTCCTCAAAAATACGGTAAAATTATTAATCCTCAGGGAATTGACATAAAAATTTACGGTGCGATAGATGATATTGAAAAAGGCAATTATAATGAATCACTGTACAAATTACAGGACGTAACAAGACAATATCCGAATTATTATTTCGGGCATTATCTGACGGGTGTTGCCCTGAGCGAACTTGAAAAAGACGATGATGCAATAAAATCTTTCCAAAAAGCGATTACGCTTAATCCTTATGATTTTGAATCAAGAGCAAGTTTAGGCAGAATTTATTTTTCAAAAGCGGAAACAACTTTTTCCGATGCAAGTGCAAGAAAATCAGTAGAATACTTTAAACAGGCACTTAAACAAAACAAAAACTGTCCGACATATTATTTCTATATCGGTATGAACGAACTGCAAATCGGAAACACAAATGTTGCGATTACAAATTTTGACAAGGCATTGCAGATTAATCCTTCGGATTATAACAGTATGTATTACAAGTTAATTGCGCAGTACATCAACGGTAATTATCAGGATGTCGTTGACGGAACGTCAAAACTTTTGTTAAAACACGTTTCAAATTATAATTCGGTATTGTATTTAAGAGCGCTTGCCTACACAAAACTGAATGATAATGACCGTGCTTTGCAGGACTTGAATACCATTGAAAACAATATCGGGGATATTTACAATTCCGATATAAAAACAACAAGTGCAAGAGAAAAAAGTCTTGAAAGTTATGTACACTACTTAAAAGCACAAATTCAACATTCAAAAGGCGCAGGCTCAGCTGAAGATAATGCTGTTGCATACTCAAATCCGATTATAAACAGGCTTGCAAACGCACAAAAAGCAATGGAGCCTTATGAAAAAACTTTGCAGGGCGACAGTATTTCTTTGAGCGATTACAACAAATTTGAAAGTTTTTATTCAACTTCACTGCCGAAACTTTTAGAATCCGGAGCAGTGATTACTTATGACGATATTGATAATCAGTATGATTATATAAGAACAACTTTTGCGGATTTGGGTGTAAGTTTTCTATATTTAAATCCGGATTACAAAATGACAACAATTAAAGATTACCCTTATAAAAAATATTCTTCAAAACTGAATAAGCAGGAACTGGGTTCTCTTTCGGTTCGTCCCGAATCTGATATGGCAAATGTAGAACTTGCACAAACACAAGGCGGTACTTTGAGAAAATCAACTCCTCCGTCAGAACTTATAGCCCAAAACGGTCAGCCGTCTTTGGCTCAATTACTTGCCTCACAGGCATTGTCTGATAAGCCGAAACCTGTTGAAATCAAAAAACCTATTGTCCTTAGAGATACCACAACTGCAGTATCGGCACCAAAGTTTAACCCAGAAACTCCCGATGCCGAAAGAATTGATACATCAAAAAATATTGCATCGGGTGAAATTTACGAAAGCAAAACCCCTGCAATTAATAAGCAGGTTACAAAAATACTTGATGATGAAAAAAAAATTCAGGACTCTGTGCCGAAGAATGTTGAAACATCAGACAACGGAAGCGTAAAAATTTCCGTTCAAAACCCCGTTCAGAGGCCTGATGTTGTAATAAGAAACAAACAGGAAGAAATTCCTGCTGTTTCTCCGGCTCAAAAAACCGTTGAGCAGACAACTTCGGATACGGCTGAGAAAATTGTCCAAAAAACAACGGATACGGTCCCTGCGCTTGAACCTATGAAATTTCATGCGCAGGAAACAAAAAAGACGGATGATTTTGTAATCAAATATCCAAAGTCAGAGCCTGTAACAACGGTTGCTCAAACGGCTCAGGCCGTATCAAATATTGCGGATAGTGCCGTATCAGAAGCATCAGAAAATGTAAAACAGTCCGCAAAAGAGGCAAAACGTCTTGCAAAAGAGCAGGCAAAAGCCGAAAAAGAAGCCCTGGCTCTTGCTAAAAAAGAGGCAAAACAAAAACTTGCTCAGGAAAAAGAGGCGTTAAAACTTGCCAAAAGAGAAGAACAGGAAGTCTTAAAACAGGAAAAAGAAGCACTGAAACTTGCTCAAAAACAGGCTGACGAACAATCAAAAGCATTACAAAAAGAAGTTCAGAACGCACAGGAAGAACTTGCACAAAAAACAGATTCTATGCGTGAGAATGTTCAGGAAATTTCCGATAATTCGGAGAATATAATTGCGCAAACTCAAAATAATACACAAAAAATTATTGAAAAACATGCAAATATTGAATCTGATATTAATATCAAAAAACCGTCAAACTCTTTGACCATTGATAATATTAACGATATTGTCGAACTTGATACAACAGGTTTGGATAAGAAATTGAGTTATGAGAGTGATTTATTTAATTCAGATACGGTATTTTCAAAACCACAGGCTCAGGATTTGACTCCTCCTGTTACACTGCCTGAAGAACCTGTTGCAGTTCAAAATCTTCAGGATAATGTCCAAAAAGCAGAGCAGACTGTTCAGAAGCAAACGGCTGATATTCAGCAAAATGCAAATGCTCAAGTGCCTGTCGTGAATGTACCCGAAATTACCGTTCCGAATTTGAGAACCGCAGAGGAGCAATCTCAGCCCGCAGAACAAATTCAGCCTCAACCTGAACAAATTGCTCAGGAAGTTGCCGTAATTCAACCTGCACCGGAGGTACAGCCTCAAGTGCCGGATGAAGAATATGTAACGGAGAAATTATCGCAGGCGCTTAGCAAAATGTTGCCTGAACAAAAATCTGATGATGTTCCTTATTACGCAACAACACCTTATTCGGATGTTGAAATGACATTAAACGAGGCGGAGGCCATAAAGGCTAAAAGATTAAAATTAAAACAAGAAGCACAATATGCCAAAGAGCAGAAAAAGGCACTTGCAAAAAAACAAAAAGAACAGGAAAAACTTCAAAAAGAGCAGGAACGCTTAACTCTTATGGCTCAGCGTGATGAACTGAGAGAGCAGGAAAAAGCGCAAAAACAGGCAGAAAAAGAAAAAATTGCACAAATAAGACATGATTTGAAACAACAAAAAGTGCTTGAACAGGAACAGGAAAAACTTGAAAAACAGCAGACAAAAGTTGAAAATACTCAAATTCTTTCAAGTGAGCAAACAACCGAGCAGGCGACTAAATCGTGGTTAAATGCAAAAATTCATAAATCAGAGAATGCTGTTTCTGAAGTAAAACCTGAAAAAACTGCCCAGCAAATTCGTGCAGAGCAGTCAAGACAGGCTAAAAAACTTGAAAAAGAAATGGCAAAACAGCAAAAAGTTCTTGCTCAGGAGCAGAAAAAAATAGTTGAACAAAACGATGAAACAAAAATTCAGCGTCTTAAAGCAAAACTTACCGCCATGAGAGGAAGCATGACAAGTGAAGAAAAGAAGGCGCAAAAAGCACAGGTAAAGGCGGAAAGAGCAAAGGCAAGAGCCGAATACAAAGCAAAACAACTTGCAAAAAAATCCGCACAAAGCAGTGTTACCGATGCTGAAAAATTCGCACAGGCTCAGCAAAAAGCAGAACAAAAAGCGATTGCGCAAGTTCAAAAGCAGGCGATTAAAGAGCAGAAGGCTGTTGAAAAAGCACAAAAAGCACAAGCAAAACAAGAACAAAAGTTAATTCGTGAAGCACAAAAGCAAGAACAAAATAAACAAATTGTTCGGGATACAGTTTTAAGCGAACAGCAAAAAGCAGAGCAAAAAGCGATAAAGCAGGCGCTTAAAGAGCAAAAAGCCTACGAAAAAGCGCAACAAAAACAAATAAATGCCGAACAAAAGGCTCAAAGATATGCGCAAAAATTAGCAGAGAAAGAGCAAAAGGCGTATGAAAAAGCCGTAAATAACGAAAACAGCCAAAAAGAAAGTATTTTTTCAAAACTCAAATTTTGGAAAAAAAATAATAATTAAAGAGTAAAACCACAGGTCATTCCTGTGGTTTTTAATATATGTATTTAATGTTAAAAAAAGTTAATAAAAATACATTATTAATAGCAAAAAAGTTTTTTAGGTGGTTTCATGCTAAAAAGAGGTATTTTTATGCAAATTAATATGAACAATAGAACTAATCAGTCTTTTCGCGGAATCAAATTAATGGGCGGTGCAGAAGATACTTTGCGCAAAGTCCTCAAACCTGCGGATTGGATTCAGTTAGATAAGATTGCAAAAGAACAGGAAAAAAATACAGTTGATGTATACTTGTTCGGGCATAACGGCGGTAAACTTATGGGCAGAATAATTCCGAATAACAGTAATTTTAAAAATAAAGATTATTATCAACTGCCGTTTTTTGAATCAACCATAAAATTTATTGACAAAATGGCAAAAAAGGCTAATATTGTAAAAGAAAAAATTGATAAATTGCCGGCAGTAAATATTGATGAAATAGTTGGCAGATTGAGTAAAGAATCGTAGATATTTTTATAAAGGAAAGAAATTATGCAAGTTAACAAAATCAGCAATCAGTCTTTTGGTATGGCTGTCAAGTACAGACCGGATTACGATACGGTAAGAACATTTATTTACCGCAATTATAATCATGCAGTTAATGAGAAATTAGGTATTATTTCAAAACTTCAGGAAAGAAATCCTGTTGATATTTACCTGTCTATCGTTGACAAAAACGGTCAGAAAGTTCTCCGTGCGGAGGTCGAAAATGATACTTTTACCGAAGGTTTCTGGCGTAGTGCAAAAAGAGTTCTTTCGGGCGCAGAAAGCCGTGCAAACAGTATTCGTGAAGAACAGTTAGAATTAGACAGATTGTTAAACAGAAGATAATTTCCAAAATATTAATATATTAAAAAGGATGTCTTAAAAAGACATCCTTTTTTATTTTTTATATTTTATCAAATCCTGTATATTTTCTCAAAACTTCCGGAATTATTATTGTTCCGTCTGATGTTTGGAAGTTTTCGACAATTGCCGCAAATGTCCTGCCGACTGCCAAGCCAGAGCCATTTATTGTATGAATAAACCTTGTCTTACCCGTTGCTTTTTCTTTGTAGCGGATATTTGCTCTGCGTGCCTGATAATCGCCAAAGTTTGAACAGCTTGAGATTTCTTTGTAAGTGTTATAAGACGGTAACCAAACCTCTAAATCCCAGCATTTGTTTGCGCTGAACCCTATATCTGCTGTGCAGAGTGCTACTCGTCTGTATGGCAAGCCGAGAAGTTGCAACATTCTTTCACCGTCTTGGGTTAATTTTTCGTGTTCCATCGGTGAATTTTCAGGAGTTGTGTATTTAACCATTTCAACTTTATTAAACTGATGAACTCTGATTAAGCCTCTTGTATCTTTACCCGCAGAACCTGCTTCACGTCTGAAGCATGGAGTGTATGCCGTCATGTATTTCGGTAAATCGTCTTCTGATAAAATTTCTCCCGAATAGATGTTTGTAACGGGAACTTCTGCTGTCGGAATAAGGTATAAATCTTCGTTTTCGCATTTATACATATCTTCTTTAAATTTTGGAAGTTGTCCTGTACCTGTCATAGTTGCACCGTTTGCCATAAACGGTGGTAAAATTTCTTCATAGCCTTCGTTTTCGGTGTGCTGATCAAGGAAAAAGTTTATAATTGCACGCTCTAATCTTGCACCTTTGCCTTTATAAAGTGTAAATCTTGACTGCGAAAGTTTTACCCCTCTTTCAAAATCTACAAGTCCTTTTTCTTCGCACAAATCCCAGTGTGCTTTCGGTTCAAAATCAAATTTTGTCGGTTCGCCCCAGATGTGAACCACGACATTATCATCTTCTGATTCGCCGACAGGGGTTGTTTCGTCGGGAATATTCGGAATATGTAAAAGCACGTTTCTCTGTTTTGAATCAAGTTCGTTTTGTTTTTCTTCAAGTTCTTTTATTTCGTCGCCCAAAACACGGACTTCTTCCTGAATTGCATCTGTATTTTCGCCGTTTTTCTTCATCATGCCGATTTTTTGGGATTCATTTTTGCGTTTTGCGCGCAATTCATCAGCCTGAGTCTGAATTTTTCTTCTTTCTTCGTCAATCTGCAATACTTCATCTATTGACCATTGCGGATTTCTTCTTTTAAGAAGTTCGTTTATTTTTTCGGGGTTTTCCCTAATAAGTTTAATATCAAGCATATTTCCCTCTTTTCTATTAATATTTCGTAATTCAATAATATTCTAAACAATGGTTATAATCAAGAAGTAAGGTGCAATTTTTTGCACCACCAATAGCCTTAGAATTGCAATACTATTTTCATTTACCCCCGAAGCAATTCAGCCGTTTAATTATTTAATGTTGCTTCCTCTATTAAATTGAATGCTTTATCATATAATTTTATTTTATTATCGGGGGTTGCCAAAATTTTAGAGATTAATTCGGATTTTATTTTATTATCTGATTTTTGAGTCAATTTAACACCAAAATCTTCTAATGAGAGGTTTAATACTTCTATAATTTTAAGGAAATTATTTACTTGCGGATATTGACGACCGTTTTCAATATTACCGAGATTTTTCTCGCTCATCCCAAGTTTTTCCGATAATTCCGCCTGATTTAATTTTGCTTGCTTACGAGCATTTCTGATTACATTACCTATGAATTTCTTATCATCATATATCATAAATTATTCCTTTTTATTAAAAATACCTAACATATAATGCCTAATTAACCCCTCATATTTCCTAATTTTGAATATAAAGAAACATGTTGCGTATAAAAATTCTTCATGATAGTGTTTACATGTTTCTGATTTTTAAATAATAGGAAATAAGTAAAGGGTAATAAAATGAAAAATAACACTTTTTTTAATAAAATTAAAACTTTATCATCTGAAAAGAAAAATGTTTTTAAAAATTTTACTGCATTAGGTATAATACAAATTTTAAATTATGTAATGCCTTTTATAACTTTGCCATATTTAGCAAGAATTTTAACTGTTGATAAATTCGGATTAATATTTTTTGCACAGGCAATAATGGATTATTTTTCAAGATTCACAGATTTTGGATTTAATCAATCTGCGGTCAGAGAACTTGCAATAAACAGGGATGTCAAGCAAAAAGTTGATGAAATATTTACGGAAGTATTTTTTGCTAAAACAGGATTATTAATTTTAAGTTTTGTTATTTTGTCAGTAACAATTTTTTCTTTTGATAAATTCAGAATGGATTGGTTGATTTACTACTTTTCTTTTCTTGCGGTTTTGGGAAATGTTTTGCTTTCTCCATGGTTTTTTCAGGGAATGGAAAGGATGAAGTTTATAACATTTTTCAACATAATTACAAGAACTGTTTCTTTGGTTTGTATTTTTGCATTTGTAAAAACTGCCGAAAATTATCTTCTTGTTCCTTTATTCAATTCTCTTGGCATTCTTATTGCAGGCATTATAAGTTTTATGACTATTAAAACAAGATTTAATGTAAATGTTTATGTACCGAAAATAAAAGAAATTTGGCAAAAATTAAAAGACAGCAGTGAATATTTTTTAAGCAGTATTTCAATAGGGTTATACCAAAGTACAAATGCTTTCTTTTTAGGTTTATGCGTATCAACCACAATGGTAGCATACTATGTATCGGCTCAAAAAATTTATCTTGGAATATATTTTATGTATTATCCTTTTTATAATGCATTTTTTCCTTATATGTCCAAAAATAAAGATATAAAATTTTTCAAAAAAGTTTTTAAAATATTGACAGTTTTTGCTTTAGGGTTAACAGGTTTTATTCTGCTTTTTTCAAAATATATCATTACAATTTTTTACGGTCAGCAAATGTACGAATCATATAAAATATTAAATATTTTTGCTATTATCGTACCGTTTCATATACTTGCCGATATTATGTCTTTCCCGCTTTTGGGTGCTTTCGGTTATACAAAAGAAACTAATCAGTGCTGGATTTTGGCAGGTATATTTCATGTAACAGGTATAAGTTTGCTTTATATTACAAATCATTTAAGTATTTACAGTGTTTCTTATTTATTTGCGACTACATATATTTTTATGTTCTTGCACCGAGTATATTATGTTTATAAGTTTAAAATATTAAAATAGCATAAATGTGCGAAACATCGCACACTACTTATTTGCTTATTGCCTTTTATTTCCAAAAAACCTTTTTTCATATATAATCAGAATATGGCACTACGAGAGAATGTAAGAAATTTTTGTATAATAGCACACATTGACCACGGGAAATCAACACTTGCCGACAGACTTCTGGAAAAAACAGGTACGGTATCTCAAAGAGATATGCAGGAGCAGTTATTAGATTCAATGGATATTGAGCGTGAAAGAGGAATAACCATTAAACTCAACGCCGCAAGAATGAACTATAAAGCACATGACGGCAAAGAGTATGAACTCAACCTTATTGATACCCCCGGACACGTTGATTTTTCTTATGAAGTTTCACGCTCTCTTGCCGCTTGTGAAGGTGCATTGCTTATTGTTGATGCGACTCAGGGTGTTGAGGCGCAAACTTTGGCAAATGTTTATCTTGCGATTGAACAAAATCTTGAAATTATACCTGTAATCAATAAAATCGACCTGCCGTCTGCCGATGTGGAAAAAGTAAAAAAAGAAATTGAAGAAATTTTAGGGCTTGATACTTCTATTGCAATCCCTGTGAGCGCAAAGACAGGCGAAGGTATTGAAGATGTCCTTGAATCCATTGTAGATTATGTGCCTGCACCCGAAGATAACACCGAAAAACCTTTGCGTGCGCTGATTTTTGACAGTGTTTATGACCAGTATCTTGGTACTGTTTGCTATTTTAAGGTTGTTGACGGTGTGATGAATGTCGGTGACAAAGTCAGATTTATGGCAACAGGCAAAGAGTGTGAAATTGTTGAACTCGGCTACCAAAACCCTCAAAGAGTTCCCGTTAAACAACTAAAATGCGGAGATGTAGGGTATTTTGCAGGTTCAATAAAGGAATTAACCCGTTTTGTCGGCGATACATTAACAACCATCGAAAATCCTGCCAAAGAACCGTTAGCAGGTTATAAAGAGGCTCTGCCGATGGTATTTTCAGGGCTTTATCCCGTTGATAATGAAGATTATGCCGATTTAAAAGAAGCGCTTGAAAAATTAAAACTCAATGACAGTTCGATAACTTTTGAGCCTGAAACCTCTAATGCGCTTGGATTTGGTTTCCGTTGCGGGTTTTTGGGCATGCTTCACATGGAAATTATTCAGGAAAGACTTGAAAGAGAATATGACCTTTCGCTGATTACTACTGCGCCGTCCGTTGTATATAAAGTCCACAAAACAAACGGCGAAGTCTTGGATATTGATAATCCGTCAAATCTGCCCGATGCTCAGTATCGTGATTTCATTGAAGAACCTTATGTTAAGGTGCAAATCCTTGCGCCGAACGATTATGTCGGAACTTTGATGGATTTGGCTCAGTCTAAAAGAGGCATATTTATTAATATGACTTATTTAGATAAAGTTCGTGTTGATTTGACCTACGAAATTCCTTTAAGCGAAGTTATTACAGATTTTTATGACCAGTTAAAATCACGCACAAAGGGTTATGCAAGTATGGACTACGAATTTTGCGGTTACAAGCGTTCTAATCTTGTAAAACTTGATATTATGCTTTCAGGCGAAGTCGTCGATGCACTTTCAGTTATCTGCCATACCGACAGCGCATACTATATCGGGCAAAAACTGACGGTCAAATTAAAAGAAATTATCCCGAAACAACTGTTTGAAGTACCTATTCAGGCCGCAGTCGGCGGAAGAATTATTGCAAGAACAAATATTAAAGCTATGCGTAAAAACGTACTTGCCAAATGCTATGGCGGTGATATTACCCGTAAACGTAAACTTTTAGAAAAACAAAAACGCGGTAAAAAACGTATGAAATCCGTCGGTAGTGTAGAGATTCCGCAGGAAGCATTCATGGCGATTTTGAGTTTGGAAGAAGAGTAAATAATAAAGTTTGGAAGTTTGCTAGTTGGCAAGTTTGAAAGTACGTTTCAGGTTAATTAATAACCGTAACGAACCTCAAACTAGCAAACTCCCAAACTTATATTGAAATGAACATACTAACCTGCAAACATTCAACCCTCCCAAATTAAAATTTTTGTTAACATTTGTTAACAATTCGCTCAAATCATGCAATTATTTAGTTTTGAAATACTTTATATATATACGAGAGATGGAAAATCTTATCAATAGGATGAACGATTAAACAAAAATCACGTATATGTGAGTACAAAAAGGAGATTGACAAATGGCTAATGATTATGGAATTCGTTTCGGGAATTTATTCAAAAAAAGCGAATGGAAAGCAGTTAAAAAAGAATTGCAGAGGCTTGATGAAAAAAATGATAATTTCGAATTTACAAAAGCCGATTACAAAGAAATTAAAGCCCATATTAAAGCAGGTGATTTGGGTGCTTATATGGATAAACTAAGTGACGATATGAGAAGTGCTTTGGGATTATCATTAACTAAAAAAGTTGATGGTTCTGAAGATATGTTGTCTATGCTGAAAATTGTTTCAGATGTAAATCTTGCAGGTGCTGATAAAACTAAAGTTATAAAATATATACAAAAAGCGAATGTTGATGAAATGGTTAAAAACTTTAATCTAAGTGCATTTAATGATTCTTGTAAATCGCTTGAAAACGCAGCGACAGTTGCACATATTGAAAACCCAAAAGGACCTTTCGCAGATTTATTTGTATAAATCATAATAAAATCTTCTCTCTCACATATTTAAAGCCGGTTGAAATTTCAATCGGCTTTTTAATTTTGTTACAACTTCTTAACAAACCATGACAAAACCCTAAAGATTATTAAAAACATGCCGATAAACCTCATGTGAGTAAAATTTAAGGAGACCAAGTTATGGCAGTTGAATTTAACAGATTCGGAAAGTACAACAACTACAACTTATTCATTGGTCAGGAAGCGGCTAAAAAGGCGCAGGAAGGTCAGAAAGAAGAAGTAAAAGAAGTTGAAACAAAAGCATCGGCATTTAAGGGTTTGGAAAACGAAACAGATTTGTTAACCAAAAATGCACAAAATCTCTATGGGGTAAAAATTTCAAAATTTGCTCCGGCAGACAGTGATATTGCCGATGAAACCAATGCTATTTTAGCAGGATTAGGGTTTAATTATAAAGTGACACCGCAACAGGTTGCAAGTGTTGCTAACGGTTTAAACGAAATCATTTTACCGGGTTTAAAATCAGTTGAAGACAGTGCTGTTGCTGCACGTATTGCAGATCCAAACGGCCCGTTTGCTGATTTGTTCGCATAAGAGCAGAGATTGTATAAAACTTATAATATATATTTACTCACACACTTTTTTTAAGTCGGTTGAAATTCAATCGGCTTTTTAATTTTGTAATGCTATAATCCGAAAAATTCTTTTACAAGTTTAATTTCATCATCTTTTGTCAGGTTTATATTTTGAATTTTTTTCTCAAGAATATAATCAAAACACTCCTGATACTTTGGTGACGGCTCTATGCCAAGAGTTTTGAGGTCATTTCCGTCAATAGAAATTTCAATGTCTTTGAGTTCATTCAGGTATTTTTCAACAATTTCAGGGTTAATTGCTGAATACATTATGACCGATTCGAGCGGAATATTTTTAAATATTTTATAAATTTCAAAATTATTATTAAATTTTGCACATTTTAATTTATTAAACTCATCAACAATTTGTTTTTCGGCTTTTGTGAGGGGTAAATTTGAAATATCGGATAAAAGCCCGATATAGATTATCCAACAATTATCAGGCGCAAATCTGTCTATCAGCGAGGAAAAATCATATTTTGGCTGTTCAAAATTCTGCTCTGAAACAAGTTTATAAATTCCCTGCTTCGCAAATCTTTCAAAAGCACTCCATTTATTGAGGTTAAAAGTTTCAATGAGTTCTTTTTTCAGCCGTTTGTAACTCATATCATAATTTATGTCTGCAAGGTAATCATCCTGAAGTTTTTTTGTATGACTATCAGGCTCAAACCCGAAACGAACGGCAAATTTGAGCATACGGACAATTCTTGTCGGATCGTCAATAAAACTGTTGTCGTGCAGAACTCTCAAAGTTTTTGTTTTAATATCTTTAAGTCCGCCCGTGTAATCAATGATTTCATCCGTCAGAGTGGATTTTGCCATAGCATTGATTGTAAAATCACGGCGCATAACATCTTCTTTCAGACTGCACCCGATTTTATCCACAACAGGCAGATGACCTTTTTGGGGGTAAATTTCACTTCTTGTAGAGGCAATATCAATTTCTTGTCCGGCAAGTTTAATTCTTATTGTCCCAAAAGGCTCATTAATCTGTACGATTTCGGCATCAGGCAGATTTTTTGCAAACTCAATAGCATTGCCGTTATATGTCAGGTCAATGTCAAAATTCGGAGTCCCAAGAATTTCATCACGCACCACTCCGCCTATATAGTAAAGATTTTTGTCTTTAAGGTTCATGGTTGTATAATAACACAAAAATCGGCACCCACCCTACCCTCCCTTAAAAGGGAGGGTATTATAAATATTACGAAATGTAAATATGAATTTCAAAATGGCTCAAACGCAGGTATAATCTGCTATATGATATGATATGATATGATGTGACGGGGCGGGGCAATCCTTTCGGCTGAAAAGTTTTTATAAATGTACAGGGGAAAACGTTTTAAGGATTAAAACATTTATAGAAAGTATTGAAAGGGGAAAATTATGGGATTATTGTCAAAAGTCGGACTAAAAGTTAGTCAAAAGTTATTGAATTGTTTCAAATCCACTCGCACTGTTGGGGAACCAATAAATATCGGAAAATTATTAAAAGATGCTCCGAGAGTAAATGTGGGTTTATTTGACAAAAATGGCATTAATACAGTTGTTTCGCAATCATCAAAGAAACCGCATGAGCCTCTTACAAATATGCTGTTAAAATCATTGAAAGAAAGATTTAGAATAGCAAAAGAATTTTTAAAACATGGTCACAATCCGTCTGAAATGGTTTCAAAATCAGAAGTGGAAAAATTATTGGCAGAAAGACTTAAAGATGCCACAAAAATAAAATTACCTGTTTATAAGAAAAAAATAGATAAAGAATTAGAAGATGTTATGTTTATAAAATCAGAAATAAATGAAGATTTACAAGCAGGAAAAGAGATGTTGAAAATTCTTGTATAAATTAAACTATGTAAGAATTGTAGGTCAGGCTTTAGAATGTAGGGTGCAATTTTTTGCACCTTACTTTTTTACAGTGCATTGGTGTGGTTTGACAATTCAAATCCGATTTCTTTGATATATTCTCTTAAATCTTCGTTTTGAGTCAAGTCAAATTCCGTTGTATGATGGTCTTTTGTGTCATCTTCATAATCGCACGGATGAATTAAGGCTTCTGCAAGGCAGTCTTTATTTGACAGTGCTTTTAAACCGTAAGCGATTGTTCTGTCGCTCATCATGCCGGTATAACCAACTCCGATTAAATAATCATTTGTTTTAAGGTTATTTTCTTCTAATAACGGCTTATTAATTTTGGTAAATGTGTTCAAAAGCATAATTTTTATAAGATTAATCGGATAAGCAATTTTTAAATGTTTTTTTATCGACGGAATCATATAAAAATGCTCGTGTTGGGTTCTGACGTAAGGAATATCGTATTCTTTGGCAAGTTTTACAACGATTTTAAATATATTCGGAATAGCATGAGTGTGAACGTGTGAATCAATATGGTCAATTTTGGTTTTCGACACAGCCATTTTGATTTGCGCTCTGAATTCCTGCTCAACCTGTTTTAAAAACTCTTTGTTATAAGATTTTAAAATAAGTGCAAGATAACCGTTGTTAAAGTTCCCGTATTCGTCAGTTAGCAGGCGAACATCGGTTAGCGCCTTGCCTTCAATGATGTTCAAATGCACTCCGACTGATAAATCGGGACACTGCGGAATAATTTCGCCGACGGCACTGTCAAATGCTTCTCCGTTGGCGCAAATGCTTGCCGAAGTTAAAATTCCCTGCTGATACCCTTTTAAAACGGCTCTGTTAAAAGCCTGCGACATTCCAAAATCGTCTGCGTTTAATATAAATTTTTTACCCATTTTTATTGCCTTTATCCTGTTAGTATTATAATATAAATATGGTTAGTCGGGTATTTTTTTAAGAGGGAACTATGGAAAAACCGCAATTAGCAATTATTATTCCGTGTTACAACGAGGAATTGTGCATAAAAAATACTGTTGAAAAATTGTTTATTGTAATAAACGATTTGATTTCAAAAGGCAAAATTCGTGAGGACAGTTATCTTTACTTGATTGATGACGGTTCAAAAGATTCGACTTGGAGCATCATTGAACAACTGCACAACGAAAATAACCTTGTTAAGGGTGTGAAATTTTTAAGAAATTACGGCAACCAAAAAGCAATTCTTGCGGGGCTTGAGGGTGCAAGAAATATCGGTTGTGATTGCGTTGTGTCGATTGATGCAGACCTTCAGCAGGACGAATGGGCGATAGAAAAGTTTGTTGATGAGTACCAAAAAGGTTTTGATGTTGTTCTTGGGATAAGAAACAACAGAAAAACAGATTCGTTCCTGAAAAAATATACTGCGCTTGCGTTTTACAAGACGATGAATTTACTCGGTGCGCATATCCCGATGAATCATTCGGATTACAGGCTGATAAGCAGACGTGCGCTTGAAATTCTTGAAATGTACCCCGAAAAACTCTTATTTTTGCGTGGTTTTTTCCACGAAGTGGGTTTAAAATCAACTTCTGTCAATTTTGATGTTAAACCGAGAACTGCAGGGGAGTCAAAATTTAATTACGCTTCTCTTATGGCGCTGGCACTTAACGGAATTACTTCATACAGTATCGTACCGTTAAGAATGGTGGCGGTCTTGGGGTTTTTCATGGCATTAATCGGCTTTATTGTCGGGGTTGAAACTGTCATAGAAAAAATTGTTTGGCACAATTCCCCAAGCGGTTGGGCAACCATTGTTGTGTTGTTGAGTGTTTTTGGCGGTATTCAGTTATTTTGCCTCGGAATTATCGGCGAATATGTCGGACAACTTTATAAGGAAGTCAAGGCAAGACCTCGTTATATTAAGGATATTGAACTAATTTAAGAATGGGATATTTTATGGAAAAAGTGTCGGATTTTATAAAAAAACACTCTGAAATTTTTACGATTTTAGGGCTGATTTTGCTTTGTTATTTTGTGTTTTTCTTTAATATCGGCAATTATGCGCTGATGGACGTTGATGAAACCCGCTATGTTTCAATGGCAAGAGATATGTTTAACACAAAAGATTTTTTGACTTTGTATTTAAACGGTGAATATTTCTTTGAAAAACCGCCTTTGTATTTTTGGGGTGAATGTTTGTCGTTTGCGCTTTTCGGGCATGTGAGCGAATTTAGTGCAAGATTTCCTGTTGCGCTATACGGTACATTGTGTACGTTTTTGATGTATTTTGTCGGTAAAAAAGTTGTATCACGCAGGTATGGTTTAATCAGTGCGGTTATTCTTGCAACGACAATGGAATTTGTTATGCTTGCAAAATTCGCTATTCTTGATATTGTTGTGACAACATGTATCGGATTTTCAGTGCTTTTTGGGTTTATGACACAGTTTGTGCAGGAAAAAAATGTCAAATATTTTTGGTGGCTTTTTTATATATTTTCGGGCTTAGCCGTTATGGCAAAAGGGATTCCGGGGTTTGTCGTGCCGTTCGGGACAATGTTTTTTGTTACGATTTTCAATAAGTCCTTTAAAAAAATCTTTAAACCGCAATATTTTATAGTGGGTACTTTGTTGTTTCTGCTTATTGTTCTGCCATGGCACATTGTTATGTTTAAAATGCACGATCCTCTATTTTTTAACGAATACATAATGAAACACCACATAAACAGGTTCTTCTCATCAAGCGAAATTCATAGAAAACAACCGTTTTACTTTTATTTTCTTACAATTTTATGGGGAATGTTTCCGTATATCCTTTCTGCACTTGCGGTCGGTTTTACAAAAATAAAAGGCTGGATTGCTTCGGGCTTTTGCCCTCGCAATGACATTGTGTATAAGTTTCTTTGTTTTAATGTTATAGGTTTTGTGTTTACGATGTTGTTTTTCTCATCGTCAAGCACAAAACTAATCACATATATTCTGCCTGTGTATTTTTTCACATCTTTTATTATCGCTTACGTTTGGGAAGATTACATTTTTAATGGGAAATACAAAAAGGAAATCAATTTAACTGTTTACATTCTGGGCGGAATATTCATTTTTGCATCGATTGTCGGGTGTTTTACGGGATTATTTCTGCCCGAAAAAATTTATGCTGATATCAAAAACATTCAGTGGTTCTGCGTCATTGTAACAGGTTTGTTTGGTGTTTCAAGCATAATCCTTGCAAAAAAAGAAAAATTTAAAGGGGTATTTATTTCTTATGCTCTTTTAATTCTTGTTTTATCGGCATTCGGGACAAAGTTATTTTATAACATGGATTATTCTTTCGGACAAAATGATTTAATGGAATTTGCAAAATACTGTAAGGATAACGGCAACAAAGTTGCGGTAATAAACGGCGGGCGCAAGTATTCCGTGCTTTATTATTATGGAAATAAGGTCAATTATGTGACGGTTGATGCCGACAATGAAACAATATCTGATGACCAAAAAGCACTTTTAAACCCTGAAGTCAAAACGATTATAAAAAACAAAGATATTGACGATATGTCGCAAAGGTTTGATTTTGAAGTCATAAAAGAGGGTAAAAAATACAAACTTGTTGAAATCAAAGACCTTAAGATGTTAAGACGATAAGTCTTTAAGTTCGTTACAGTTATTAAATAAGTTTGCAGGTTTGCGGGTTTGATGTTTGAAGTTCATAACAGTTATTAATTAATTTGAAATGAACTTGCAAACTTGTAATCTTCCAAACTCGCAAACTTCTGCGAAATGAACTTATCGTCTTAGTTACTTTTTACTCTGAACGCGAAGAATTTGAAAAGAACATAAGTTGCGATTGAAACCAAGAACAGTGAAATGAATTGCGCAATAAACACGTTTTTGATTAAAAATCTTACCATAAGTTCCAAAATTATAACATTCAAAACATAACTGACTGCCCATGTTGAACAGCATTTGAGGTATTCTTTCACATAGTTTCCTTTTGTGCAGAATACAAAGAATTTTTGGTTCAGATAAGATATAACAGATGATAAAATCCACTGCAGGGCAACGCACAACTGATAATGCTCAGTGCCAAAAATCAGTACGCATATTGCGTAAATAATGTACGAAATACCGGCATTGACACAGCCGATTATTAAAAACCTGATAAAATCAGGAAGTTTTAACCACTTTTCCATAGTTATAAATGAAAATTATCTTTCTTTAATATAAATTGTGTTGAATTTGAACGCTTCAAAAGTTTCGGAGAAATGGTTCTCGTCCATTCCTGCTTTCTTTTTCAAAGATTTCAAAAATTCGTTTTTGTCAGGAATTTCTGCCCAGACAGACGGCAGATAGACAGCCTGAAAATCCCCGTCACGAATGATTATACCGTCCTCGTTCGGAATAATTTTTTCAAGCAGTTGTTCTTCCGTATCAAAAACAATTTTTCTCGGCTCTGTTAAAATTGAAACCGCAAACTTGAGTTCAGGCAGTTCTTCTTCTCTGACTGCACTGAATCTTGTATCTTTGAACGCAGCATCTTTTGCATGTTCAACCAAATCAGTAATCAATGCTCTGTGAGCAACAATAGAACCGATACAGCCTCTTAAACGACCGTTTTTCTCAATGGTTACAAAGCATGCTCCGGGCTGGTCGAAAACCTGCGGATAGATTACCTGCATAGGTTTCTGGTCAAATTCCGAACTCACAATCAGTTTGCAAATGTCAATTACAAACCCCGGATGATATTTTGCAATATATTCGTTTTTGTTGCCTTCATATAAGAACCAGGTTCCGTAACCGACTACTCTTGATTTATCTTCGGAAACTTCTGATGAGTTAGCCAAGTCAATTCTTATCATTGAGAAATTATGGTTGTTTGCAAAAGTTACAAGTCCTGCGATACCGATAGCACCGCAAGCCTGCTCATACCTGAAATTACCGATGTTGCCCGTTTCTATCATCTGAGCGGTAATTTTATCGGTTGCTCTTGCCTTTTCATCCTCAAGATAGTGACTTAAATCAGACGAAATGATAAATCCGTTTTCTTTGTTCGGATAATATGCTTCAATAATATTTCTGATTATTTCAGGGTTTTCTTTGCCGATTAAGACGGGAACGATTTTAACATTGTCAAATACCGACTGAATAATAGGCAGTTCGACTTCAATGGAGTGTTCCGCTATCATTGCGTCATCATTGAGGTTTGCGCCGAATTTGTCATGCAATTCTTTGCAAATTTCCTGATTAACATCAGATGTCCCGATAGGCGTTTCCCAAGCGTCATAACTTGAAATGGCAATTCCGTCAAAACCTACTCTGTGAGATGGCGCAAAGATGAAAAGATTTTTTATGTCTTTATCTAATTGACTGATTCCCTCATAGGCAAGACGCCCCGAATAAACAAGCCCTGCATGCGGTACAATAACCGCTCTTGTAGCATATTTGTACAAGTTTTTGCTTGTTTCTTTAAAATTTTGTATCTGTAAAATTAAATCCTGTGAGTTGCCTGTGTAAAAAGTGTTGGCAACTGTTGCTTCTTTTATTTTTCTCATAACAGTATTATAATACATTTTATGAAATATCAAAATATCTTAACAAACGGTAAAGTTCAATGTACAATTTGTCCGAGAGAATGTGTTTTAAGTGAGAATCAGAGTGGTTTTTGCCATGTACGCAAAAGTGTAAACGGGCAAATTATTCTTGATACTTACGGCTACAATACGGGACTTGCAATAGATCCTATTGAGAAAAAACCGCTTTATCAGTTTTATCCGACAACGGGTGTACTGTCTTTCGGCACTTTAGGGTGCAATATGGGTTGTCAGTTCTGCCAAAACTGGCAGACAACGAAAAATAAATCAAATCCGAAACTGCTTAACAAAACTTCGCCTGAGGAAATTGTCGAAATTGCACTTAAATACAAATGTAAAAGTATCGCTTTTACTTACAACGAGCCTGTTATATTTTTTGAATACGCACTTGATACCGCAAGATTATGTAAAAGGCTTGGCATACAAACCGTTGCGGTAACTTCAGGTTTTATAAACCCCGAACCTGCAAGAGAATTTTTTGCTTATATGGACGGTGCAAATATCGACCTCAAAGGCTTTAGCCAAAGATTTTACGGCAAAAACTGCCTTGCAAAGTTGCAGCCTGTGCTTGATACAATAAAATATGTTTGCAACGAAACAAACTGCCACGTTGAATTAACAACCATGCTCATTGAGGGCGAAAACGACAGTGAGGAAGAATTAAGAGCCGAGTGTCAGTGGATTTTAGATAATATCGGCGCAGATATACCGCTTCATTTCAGCGCATTTTTTCCCCGTTACAAGTTTGAAAACCGAAAAGCAACGGAATTTCCGACTCTTTTAAAAGCCTATAAAATTGCAAAAGAAACAGGCTTGCACTATGTTTATACGGGGAATTTGACTAACACCGAAACTTCAACAACTTACTGCAAAAACTGCGGTAAGGGTGTAATTATCCGTAACGGTTATCAGTTATTAGAGTACAATCTTGATTATGCAGGCAGATGTAAATTCTGCGGTACACAATGCGACGGAAGGTTTTAGCCTACTTCACAACGATGTTAACCAATTTGCCCGGAACTACAATGACTTTAACGATTGTTTTTCCTGCGGTCAGTTCTTTGACTTTTTCACTTGAAAGTGCTTGGTTTTCCATTTCTTCTTTGGAGATTTCAGCATCAACTTCGATTTTGTCTTTAACTTTTCCGTTAATCTGAACAACCATCGTTATAGAACTTGATTTAGCAAGGTTTTCGTCCCATTCACACCATTTTTGGTCGTGGATAGAACCCTCTCCGCCAAGTTCGTGCCATGCTTCTTCCGTCAGATAAACCGCAACTGGCGACATAAGTTTGAGCATTGAAACAATCGCAAAACTCAATACGTTTTTATCTTCGTCTGTCAAATAATCTTTTCCCGCCTGTGCAATCAAAGATTGCTCCGTTCCCTGCGCTCCCGCTTCGGTCACAACGGCGGACATGTTATGCTCGTTGCCTGCCGTCTTGCTCTCGCAAGCCGCACCGCAACTCCGCATCTTTAAGTTCTGCCAGTCATAAATCGCATTAACAAGTTCACGGTATTTTGAAATAACGGTATTAAACTGAAATTCATTCGTAATATCGTTTGTAATACCCTTAATTGCCATGTGAACATTGCGAACTAAATCATCATTATCTTTCGCAAGATTTGAACCTAAAGTATAGTTCAGATTAATGTTTTGCTCATTTGAGGCAACAAGACGCCAAACTCTGTTTAAGAACTTATAGCAACCTTCGACACCTGCATCTGACCAGTCAAAATCTCTTGCAGGCGGGGAATCCGAAAGAATAAATAATCTTGCGGTATCAGCGCCGTAATTCTCAAATATTTCGTCAGGATCAACCGTATTGCCTTTGGATTTGGACATTTTTGAACCGTCTTTGAGTACCATACCCTGAGTTAAGAGGTTTTTGAACGGTTCGTCAAAATCTAAAAGTCCGCAGTCACGCAGTGCTTTTGTGAAAAATCTTGAATACAAAAGGTGCAAAATTGCGTGTTCAATTCCGCCGACATACTGGTCAACAGGTAGCCAGTGGTTTACGATATCTTTATTGAAGCATTCTTTGTCATTTTTGGCATCGGCATATCTTAAATAATACCAACTTGAACAAATAAATGTGTCCATCGTGTCCATTTCTCTTGTCGCATGACCTCCACAGCAAGGACAAACAGTATCTTTAAATGTCGGAGATGTTGTTATAGGTGATTTCCCGACAACTGAGAAATCAACATCTTTTGGCAATAACACTGGTAACTGGTCTTCAGGTACGGGTTGAATACCGCATTTGTCGCAATAAACAACAGGAATTGGTGCGCCCCAGTATCTTTGACGTGAAATTAACCAGTCACGAAGTCTGAATTGAGTTTTAAATTCGCCAAAGCCTTCATCAACTGCTTTTTGGGTAATTGCTTTTTTGGCTTGCGTATTTTTCATTCCGTTAAATTCGCCCGAATTAACCAAAACCCCTTCATCAACGTAGGCTTCCGTTTCGCAATTCGACGGGTTTTGCGGGTTTTGTATAACTACTTTGAGCGGTAAATTATATTTCTTTGCAAAGTCAAAATCACGAGTGTCGTGAGTCGGAACTGCCATAACTGCGCCTGTTCCGTATTCAACAAGTGCATAATCTGCCGTCCATAACGGGAAAATTTCACCCGTAAACGGATTTTTGCAGTGAGTACCCAAAGGTACGCCCGTTTTTGTTCTGTCTGTTGAAAGTCTTTCAATTTCAGACATCTTACGTGCGTTTGCTCTGTATTTTTCTACTGCCTGTTTATTTTCAGCGGTTGTAAGTTTTTCAATATCTTTATATTCAGGAGCAACAACAAGGTAGGTTATACCATGAACCGTATCAGGTCTTGTTGTATAAACCGGAACTTCCATTTTTTCGCCATTTGGCGCATCAACTACAGGGAAACGGAAAATTGCGCCGTGTGATTTACCTATCCAGTTTGCCTGCATTGTTTTAACGTTATCGCCCCAGCCTGTCAAAAGGTCTAAGTCTTTTAATAATTCATCGGCATACTGCGTAATTTTTACAAACCATTGAGATAAATATTTTTTCTCAACTTCACTGTCGCATCTCCAGCATTTGCCGTCTATAACCTGTTCGTTTGCAAGCACCGTTCCGCAATCCGGACACCAGTTTACTCCGGCTTCTTTTTTGTAAACAAGTCCTTTTTTGTATAACTGTAAGAAAATCCACTGTGTCCATTTGTAATAATCGGGCTTGCAGGTTGTTACTTCTCTGTCCCAGTCATAAGAAAGCCCTAACATTTTTAACTGCTCTGTCATATATGCAATATTTTCATCAGTCCATTTTTCAGGATCTGCATTATGCTTCATCGCAGCGTTTTCGGCAGGAAGCCCGAAACTGTCCCAGCCTATCGGGTGGAGAACATTAAACCCGTTTGCTTTTTTAAATCTTGCTATAACGTCTGTAATCGTATAGTTGCGCACATGTCCCATGTGAAGTTTCCCCGACGGATACGGAAACATTGAAAGTGCGTAATATTTCGGTTTATCTGATTCGTTATTTGTTTTAAAAACTTTATTATCTTCCCAAAATTTTTTCCATTTTTTCTCTATTTCCTGCGGATAATAACTCTGTTTCATGCTTTATACTCCATTAATTTCTCGTGTGTCCTTAATTATAGCATAAACACTTTTTATAATTTTTACTTAATAGTAGCAAAAAAATTTTTTTTGAGTTTTACTGCTAATATGATTATTTCAAAAATAAGAACAAAATTAGACAGTTTAACCCCTGGAATGACATTTAAAAAGTATGCAAAACAGGTTTTGTATCATGGTCAGGACTGCGGATATATTGAACTTGCAGGGAAAAGAAAATATGTTTTAACCCCTGCAATTGAAAAACTTGAACGCAAACTTGAACTAAACGATTTTGATCCTGGCAGACCAAGAGAAATTTCGTTAAAAGAATTCGGATATATGAGACAACTTTTGAAACCTTTTATAAGTAATGAAAGAGGGATTAGAAAAATGAATCTTGCCGGTGATATGTATTTTAGTCCAAGTCCGGCTTCCACCGTAATTTGGGATAGAAGAACCAAAGAACCGGTTGTTACTATTATCAAAAAACTGAAACATCCGACAAAGAATATTTTTTATAGAGCGTTCCCGATTTTGAAGAAAATTCACAGATCGTCTCCTTTCAGATATTAATTTGTAACAATATGTTTTGTCATGTTTGACATGACTTTGCCCTTATTTTACTATCATGGAACAAAGAGGAAATGAAGTGAGTATCTTCAACTGCTGCCGCAGCCGTAAAAGTCGGAACACTCAAAAGATAATTATTTTTCTGCGTGCAGTTCGGAGAAATAACATAAAAATCTTATGATGTGTCCTCTTTGATTCAGAGAGGATTTTTTAATGTCAGTAGGCGTAGCACCACATGTACACAACGCAAAAGTAGGATGTTGTCCGCACGGGCTTCCTGCAGGTGCCTGCCCTATTTGCAGCGGAATGGCAGGCGGAAATTCCACGACAAAAAGAGATACTCCCCGTAATGTCGGCGAAATGACTTATAACCAGTGTGCCGCAATAGGTGCAATGTTAAGGGCGCAAAAGGCAGCAAGGCAGAGAGCAGAAGCAAATCAGCAAACCTTCATTCAGGCAATGGTGCAATTTAATAAAAATCTTCAAAATGTTCACCAAAGAATTTTAGAACTTGCATCTAATATTCAAAAATCAATGCCTGCTATAATTTCTACACCTGTTAATTTTGTACTCACTCAGGTTGTGGCAAGAATTGTGAATATAACATCAGGCATGGCAAATATCATTGCTAATGTTGCTCAAAAACTTGTTGATATTGCAGACAAACTTGCGGCAGTTTACGGCGAACTCAAAGCATCTGTGTCAAAAGCACTCTCTAATCTTGCAGGCAATATAAAGAAAAAACTCAAATCAATGTTCTTTATTTTCGGAGCAGATGATACTGACGATGAAGAAAAGAAAATTGACGAAACCAAAAAAGCATTTAATCTCAAAACATTTTTGCACAGTCTTTCACGAAAATTTAAACGTGAAGAAGAAAGGATAGCAAATGAACATTAATCCTTTTGCAAACGAAAATTTAATTCAGCACAGAAACATGACTCAATCCCAAAAACGTAATATAAATACGACAAAAGAGGGGGTTGTGGTTAATAATTTTGTGAAAGATAACGAAGTTTCTCTGTCAAATCTGAAAGACACTTTTGTAATTTCCGATGATACGACCATGCCGACACAGTTGTATAAAGATTACCAAATTGTTGATAAAAAACTTTTGCCTTTGAGTTCGGTTGCATTGGGTGTAATGGGGGCAATAGCAGGTTTAACGGGGTTTGTCAGATACAGCGCAAAAGCATCAAAAAATCTTGCCAAAGAAAAATGGCTTCCTGCGGTTACAAGAAACGTTAATTTAAGCAAAGAAACTTCGCAGGTTATTTATCAGATGGTGCAAAGCCCGAACAGTAAGACTTTTATTGCAGGCGCAGGGGTTTTGACACTTTCTGCGATGGCGTTTATGGGCAAGACATTTTTTGACGGGTACAAAGATATTTGGGTAAAACGCAAAGAAGCAAATATTCAGAAGAATTTGCAGGAAAATTTAATTGCAGTTGAAACACAGTCATTTTCAGGCAAAATGCAGATTATTCGTTCAATGCTTTCGCACTACACAAAAGAGTTTGAAGGATTTTTAAATCCGCCCGAAGAAAAGCCTGATACTCCGTTCGGGCGCAAGACTTTTGCACAGTTTGCATTCGGCTCGGGTGAGAATTTTGCCCCCTTACAGGGGGAAATGCCGAAGGCAAAGGGGGTAAATAATTTTGGCAACATCTTGTTAGGTATCGGTACTCTTGCAGGAATTGTCGGTCTTGGGTTTTTATCGCTTAAAAATCTGACAAAAAGCAAAATACATTTGCAGGAAAGTCTTGAACAGACTAAAAAAGCAATAGAACAAATCGTTAAAACCTCAAAGAATGAAACAAAATCAGCAGACAGAGAAAATCTTGAACACATGTTCCTTGAAATCGAACATTCAAGAGGGATAAAAGAGTTTGTGAAAGAACAAATTTCGGCACTAAACTGGACAAAAGAAGAAAAGACCGATTTCGAGAAAAAAATTATTGAAAAAATCGAAACTTCAACAACAAATGTTAATCCGAATATCGGCGGTGACGGAACTCCAAAGCCTGCATTCAATTCGTTTGTTGATGATTATAAAGCGTTTTTCTATAACTGGCTTTTAGACACATCAAATCCTCAATTTGCCCTGCTTTTTGGCGGAGTTACTGGGATTACCGCAATAGGCTACGGCGGTAAACTCACAGGCGATGCCCTTAAAGAAGTTCAGGTCAAAAAGATTAACGCTCAAACTGAACTCGATTTGCAAAAACGTCTTGTTTCAACCGAACTGAGAAACTTTAAAGCAAAAAAAGATTCTGCCATAAGTCCGCTTGTAAAAGAGTTCTATAAACAGGTCGACAGCGGAAAACGTACAAAAGAAGAACTCAAAACAATGGCAGAAAATATTCTTTTTGAAATCAAAAACGGTCCGCCGTTTGTATATTCATAATTAAAGGCGGATAGGACGATAAGTTCAAATCAGGAATAAAATTATGTCAATTAATGCGATAAACAGTCAGAATGTAGTATATAGACCGGCATTGCCATGCCGGCAGTGTTCTGTTCAGCCGAATGTTAATATGCCGAATAATCAGAGAAATTATTGTCTTTTTGATCAAAATAAAGTCGATTATTTTGTCAAACAAAAAGAAAATGCTCTGCCGTATTTGACGGATATTTTACAACATTCAAACAATGAAGCGCAGGTGACGGAAACCCTTTATATTATGGACAGAATGCTAGATAACGGCACAAAAGGTATTGATAAACTTTATCCTGTTTTTTCAAGGTTTAATGATACGCACTCGCCTAATATCCAAACTTTTTTGGCAGGAATTTACCGCAAAATTCAGGTGCCTGATGCTTTCGGTCCGTTATGCAAAATGCTTATACAAAATTCAATGAAACCGAATAACCCTGCTCAGACTTTCAACCCGAACGAAGAAATCGGAGGAGCAATTTTGAGTTATCTTTCCGACAGGTGGAAAAGTTAAAAATATTTCCAGTTGAAAATTTTAAAAATCTGTATTATTATTAAACTCGTTAAAAGGAGTTAAGAATGAAAAAGATTTTGATTTTGCTAATGGCAGGTATGTTTGGTGTAAATTGTGCATCTGCAAAAGATTATGCGCAAATGCAGATAAAAGAAATGCAGCACGCACAAAAATATAATACAACCCAAAAATTTTTCTATAATCAGGATAAAATCCGGAATAATTTTAATTACTACGCTTCAAAACCCTCTCAAAATCAATACATAAAAAACCCCGAAATTTTCAAGTTACCTGATTATCAGGAAGTGGATGAAGCAAAATATCAAGCAAAATTAAAAGCGGATGAAATAATATACAATAAGTACAAGAAATCAATATTTAAGGGTGAAATCTTTAATTATAATGCAAAAGCAAACGGAGAAGATTATTATAAAGTTTACCGTATAGCAGAGAGGATAATCCGAGCAAATAAACTTGATTATATAAACTGGCGTATAGGCATATATAAAGATGCGGAAAATATTAATGCCTATTCTTACGGACCTAATTATATAGCATTAAGTACTTCCATGTATGATTCTTTTAATAATAATGATGATGCTTTGGCTCTTGTTATCGGTCATGAAATTGCTCATACGGTTTTGGGCCACAGCCAAAGAAAACAAAATATAATAAGGTCTTTGAATGCACTTAAAAGTATGTATAAAGCAGGTGATATTAGTGCAAGAGCAGTTTATGCAGTAAAAACTCAACAGTATTTAACTGATTCAAAAAATATGGAATACGCTGCAGATGTTGAAGGAGCAAAATTTGCACTAAAAGCGGGATATAATCTTGATAATGGGGTTGATTTGTTATCTTTTATTAATACATTGCCAATAATTCCGGGTTTTCAATCGGATCATCCTGTACATGACAAACGAATAGAAAATTTTTATGATAACAGAAAATATTTTCTAGAAGATCAATGGCCGCAAATCGGGAAATATAATATTATGAAATCCGAAGTTATGCCTGTTAAATTATCTTCTGACAGAAAATCTTTGACTATCGGCAGAAATCATGAAACACAAACAAAAGAGAATTATTACAATGTTGAATCTATGGAAGATGTTTATTTAAGGTTTGGTTATAAATCTTATTTAAACGGCGAATTCAAAAAATCTGCCAAATATTTTAAACAATATTTTGAACTTGATAAAACAAATGCTATTGCATACTTGTATGCATCATATAACTCTGAAGCTATTTACAAAATTTTAGGACGGCAAAGTGCCTTGGCGGAAGCTAAAGATTATATCAATTCCGCTTACAATATAGATAAAAGCAATGAATATATAAAAGAGCAATATGAAAATATCAATAAACTTTCGCCTGTTTTAGAAGTGAAAAATAAAAAAGAAACTAAATCTAAAAAGAAAAAGTAACAATAAAAAAGACTTTGAGAATTTCCCAAAGTCTTTTTTTTAATGTATTTTAACGGATTAGTTTTTCTTACCGTATCTTTTGTTAAATCTTTCAACTCTACCTTCAGAGTCAAGGATTTTTTGCTGACCTGTGTAGAACGGATGGCATTTGTTGCAAATTTCAACAGTGATGTTGTCCTGAACTGAGCCTGTTTCAATTTCGTTTCCGCATACACATTTGATTGTGGTTTTTTTGTATTCCGGATGAATATCTGCTTTCATTTCTTACCTCTTTCTTTCAGGATTCCAAACCTGAATTGTTGTGTAATATTTCGACTAAACCTATTCTATAATGCTAAATTCATGAAATCAAGAGGGGGGTGGAATGGCAATATGGCAATAAGTTCGTTTTATAGAAGTTTGCAAGTTTGAAAGATTGCAAGTTTGCAAGTGCATTTCATGGGAAGTTGGGGAGTTTGTTAGTTTGAAAGTTGGCAGGTGCATTTCAAATTAATTAATAACTGTAATGGACATCAAACATCAAACTACCAAACCCGCAAACTAATTCATATTTACCATTTTTTAAAGATAAAAAATACGGCTAAAACAATGAGTGCAAAGCCGACAAGATAGTTCCATTTGAATTGTTCTTTTAAGTAAAATACCGAAAAGAAACTGAAAACAACAAGAGTTATAACTTCCTGTATGGTTTTCAGTTGTGCTGCATTGTAAGTTGAGTAGCCTATGCGGTTTGCAGGCACTTGGAAACAGTATTCAAAGAATGCGATTCCCCAGCTCACCAAGATTACCGCCCACAGTGCGGATGATTTAAATTTTAAATGTCCGTACCATGCAAAAGTCATGAAAATATTAGAAATAAGTAATAAAAATATCGGTGCGATTGCTCTTACCATGATAAATTCTCCTGCTGATGTGTCATTTTTTACAATTATAAATCAAACAGGGTTGCTTGACATTGAGTATTTTTAATCTATAATTGTTATTACGAAAGAGACGCCGGCATAGCTCAATTGGCAGAGCAACGGTTTTGTAAACCGTAGGTTGTAGGTTCGAGTCCCATTGCCGGCTATTCTTTTGAAGTAACGGGTTCTTGTGGCTCAGGGACTCTGCGAATATTAAAATCAAGCCCTTGTGGCTCAGGGGTAGAGCACTCCCTTGGTAAGGGAGAGGCCACGAGTTCAAATCTCGTCAAGGGCATTTTATAGACAACCTTACGAGAATGACAATTAAATATACGGGTAGGTGGCCGAGTGGTTAAAGGCGACAGACTGTAAATCTGTTCACGCGAGTGTACGGTGGTTCGAACCCACCCCTGCCCAAACTTTTTCAAAAAAAGCGACTTCTTAATGAAGTCGTTTTTTTTGATATAGGTTTTCAGGACAGTTGTAATGGGAGTTTTGTCGTAAGTATGCCTAATTTTAGGGCGATTGAGGCAGATTTATAGTGTAGAGATTTGCCGGACTATTCTTGCACTTTTGTCCTAATTTTTGCACTCTTTTGCACTAATATTTGTAATTTTCAGTATGTTTAATGCCTTAAACCCCTAATATGTTTGAATATTTACCCTGTGCAATAAAGTGCAATATAGTGCAAAAATAAATTATCTTTTAGTTTGATATGTGTCAAAATGTCTCTGAGATTGAGATTTAGGACTTGATGTTTCTGCGAAACAGAGTGATTAATGTGTATGCAAAGGAGCATACGCATGGCAGAATTTACTCCAGAAAAATGTAAACAAATCGCACTCGCAAGATTAGATATTATTCATCAATGGCTTGAATTCAGGAAGAAATCTCAAAATAAACTCCAAGCTGATTATGATTTTGTAAAATTGCACAATACGGCGAACTCTCATCTTTTTGAAATTTTAGGTAAAATATCTCGTGGTAGTTTGCATCGCTGGTTTGCGATGCTCAACGGAACGGAAGATTACACTAAACTTTTACCACAGTACAAATACAGCAGCGTCGATGATTATCGGACTGTACTTAATGATGAAGAAATAAAAATATTCATGGGTTTGCTTTTACACCCAAATAGACTGTCTATTGGTAAAGCCATTGCATTAACGAAATACAGATTAAAAGAGCAGGAACAAAGTTTTATTCCGGCTGATATTACATTCCGTCGTTATGCCAAGTGGTTTAAAGATAACAATTATGATAAATGGATTCTTGCTCGTGACGGAGAAAAAGCACTATCAGATAAAGTTGAACCATACATAAAACGTGATGCAAGTTTACTTGAAGTTGGGGATATTCTCGTAGCCGACGGACATAAATTAGCATTTCAAGTAATAAACCCATTTACAGGCAAACCTTGCCGAGCAACATTAGTAGGATTCTTGGATTGGAAATCAACAGCACTAGTCGGTTATGAAATAATGCTTGAAGAAAATACTCAGTGCATAGCAAGTGCCCTGCGTAACGCAATAATCAATCTTGATATGATACCCAAAGTTGTTTATCAGGATAACGGCAGAGCTTTTAGAGCAAAGTACTTTACTGATGATAAAGGATTCACGGAGCTTGGATTTCAGGGATTGTATTCAAAACTAGGTATAGAAACTGTTTTTGCAAGGCCGTATAATGCAAGAGCAAAAGTAATAGAAAGGTTTTTCAAAGAATTTCAGGAAGGTTTTGAAAAACTTCTGCCAAGTTATATCGGCTCATCAATAAATAACAAACCTGCCTATATGATGCGAAATGAAAAATTTCACAAAAACCTTCATAACGAATACGTTCCGACAATTGAAGAAACAATAAAAATGATTGATATGTGGTTGAGTTTTAAGAATTCTCAACCTTGTCCAAATGCACCGGATAAAACAATAGATGAAGTCTTAGCTGAAAGAAAAAGACAAAATATAGATAAAAATATGCTTGACGATTTGATGCTTGCAACTGAAGTCAAAACAATTCAGCGAAACGGTATCAGATTTTTGAATTGTGACTATTTTGATGAAAGGTTGTACGGATTCAAGAGTAAAGTCCTAATTAAATACAATCTTTTTGATCTAACAAGTATCAAAGTTTACACCCCAAAAGGCGAGTATTTATGCACGGCAGAAAGAGTCACAGAAACACACCCAATGGCAAAATTACTTGGTGATATCAAGGACTACGAGGATTATAAACAAAAAATCGTGCGCCAACGGCAACTAAAAAAGAAAACTGTTGAATCAGTAAAAAAGTATCTTCAATGCGAGGATATAATGTTACTTGAAACACAAATAGAGCCTACCGAAATTCAACCCCAGTTCAAAACGGATTCAAAAAGGGTTCAAACACTGTTCAAAAATAATTCAGAAAAATATGAGTATTTAGTTGCGAATGATCCATATAATTCTTGGATAACGGAATTTAAAAATACAAAGGAGTATAGGTTATTATATGAATAAAATATTCGTAAAAACTACTAACGTTAAAAACTTCATTGGACTTATTGAGAATTTAATTAATAAACCCAAAAATATTCCTAAAATGGCATTGGTTTATGGAGAGCCCGGACTTGGAAAATCGCAAACTGCATTATGGCTTGCGTGCAAATATGACGGAATTTATTTAAGAGCATCAAATCTAATGACCGGCAGATGGCTGCTTGAGGAGATGGTAAAGGAACTTGATGAAATACCGAGATTCTTGACTTCGGATAATTTTAATATTGTGGTTAAAAAACTAAAACAAAAGCCACAGGTTATTTTTATTGATGAGATTGATTACCTGATGAATAATTACAAAACCATTGAAACTTTGCGGGATATCCACGATGAAACCGGCTGTCCAATAATTTTTATTGGAATGGGCTTGGCACACAGGAAACTTGAAAGATACAAGCACCTTTATGACAGGTTTTCAGAAATTTTAAAATTTGAAACCTTTGGAGTGAATGATATAGGACAAATTATTAACCAACTATCAGAAATCCCATTTACTCCTTATTCAATTGAATATATCTATTCAAAATACAACAGATTAAGACAAATAGTTCAATTGATAAACAAAATGGAAATATTTGCAAAAGATAATAATTTAGATGAAATTACAAGAGAAATTATGGAGCAAATAATATGAACATAGAAAAATTAGCAAAGCACCTGAAAGAATTTACGCTAGATGAAATTGAAATGATTGCGGAATGTAATTGTAAAACAGAACTTGAACGACTTTTGAACGAGGGTAAATTGGTCTTTGAACAAGACTTGTATAAATATAAAGAGGCAGAGCAAGAACAAATTTTTGATTTATTTGTTATACCGAAAAATAAAATTACACCCATAAAAGTTGAAGATGCCATTGCATATTTTATGAAAAATTATGCAAATGTGTATTGCAAATACGAAACCTGTAAAAGTTATAATTCTATTTTTAAGTATAATATTTTACCGTATTTAAAAGGGAAATTTCTCAATAATATCAACAACAATGATATAAAAGAAGTTTACAATATTTGCCAAAACAGAGGTTTACAGTATCGTAGGACTAAAAATACACTAGCATTGTTAAATCAATTAATAAAATATTTTCAAAATCTCGGTATTATAGAAAGAAAGTGCACTTTCCAAGTAAAAAGATTAACGGACAAAAACAAATTTAGCATTAACAGAATAACTTTTGTTTAAAAACATGTTTTTTAATTTTATGTTGACAGGTTTTTAATAATTTGCTATTATATATGCAAATAGGAGATTTATATGTATAAAAAGATAGTTAACTTTATAAAAAATAATATGAATTCAAATACCGAACAATTCAGTATGCGAATTCCAAATGACTTAAAAAAGCCTTTAGAAAAGAAAGCAAAATCATTAAGATTACCTTTACCTGATTATGTTAGAGCAATTATGTTGAATTCTATTTTGCCTGAAATTTTAGATTCAGAATTAAAAAAAGTAACCTGTGAATGGATAACAAAACAAGGTAAAGATTCAATAGAAATTCATTTTGGAGAAAAGATAAAAAGATTAAAAGAAATAGTTGATATAGCATCCTACGCAATTGAAGAAACTGAAAAGCTTCAACAAAAATTCATTGATGTTGAGGTCGAATATTTAGATATTATAAATAGCAAATTACACTAGTCGACTACAATTTAAGCTACAAAGGAGGTAAATATAAATAGCAAAAAACAATTAATTTTTCAAATTATACAAAATAGGTTCAATATATTTTGAACCGAAAATTAGCAAATCTAATATGACAATTAGCATAAATGCTGTTATGCCAATATTTTGCAGTGCTGTAATTTTTTTATTGCAGAGATATTTTTGGTTGCTTATTTTAATAGAAAAAATTAATTCAACAAAGTATATCAAAGTACTAAGCAAAAATAATAGGATACTCAGCAATCCTATTATGTGAAACAGTAAAATCAATCCAAATAGTGAAGATTTTGTTAGTAAGCCTATTATTAACAAAACTATAAACAATATTAATTCTAATATCCCGAAAACACACAAAATATTAAAAGCATAAGATTGTC
>Ga0256405_10002909_pt1 | contig 37159 bp, 25 predicted proteins | sample RumenRJG_02DNA_FD_189096 | JGI IMG/M metagenome (GOLD analysis project Ga0256405, IMG submission 189096) | Bovine rumen microbial communities from Lethbridge, Alberta, Canada - RJG_02 | ecosystem: Host-associated > Mammals > Digestive system > Stomach > Rumen | place: Canada: Alberta...
GCTTCATGTAGGAGGCGAATCGCCTTGCGATGAGCTCGCGTACAATAACTCTGATAAGGTTGGATAGCTATATTGGTGTACCGAAGGTTCAGCTTCACTTTACCGGTACAGCCTAACCTTTTCCCCCATGAAGTTCTTTGCCAGGCATTTATGCCTGTGGCTTTACTCCGAAAGAAAGCCGCGTTTTCCCTTTTTGCTTGAGATTAGTATCAGAATAGAATGTTGACGGCTCCGATGACGGCTCCCAGAAGCGCGCCGAGGTTGATCACCGCCTGAAGCTCCCGCTTCATGACGGACATGACCAGCGTCTCCAGCTGCTCCGGGTCCATCTCCTCAATCTTCCTCCGCACGATGCCGCCGATGTCGGTCTTTTCCGAGAAGGACGCGCCGAACTGCTCCACAAAGCGGTCCAGCGTCCTGCTCAGCACGGCGGCGGCCTTTTCGCGCTCCAGACCGGCCCGGTCCGCCAGATCCCTCAGAGGCATGTCCGCCATTTTCCGGGCCTCCTCCGCCACCAGACCGCCGATGACCCGCCGTCCGTCCCCGTTGACATAGGTCCGCAGGGCGCTCTCCACCTTCGCGCAGATGGAGTCCACGGCGGATTCGTTGAGGAACAGGGCGACGACGGGATTCTTCCGGTATTCCTGCACCCCTTCCCACACCAGATCGTCGATGGCGTCCCGCAGATCGGTCTCGGCCAGCTTTTCCGCCACCCGGTCCGCCACAAAGGCCCCGATCCGATCCGCCGTGCCGGTGTGCCGGATCGTTTCGTCCTCCGCGGCGGGATCCTCGTCCCCGGACACCGTGGCGTCGAAGAGGGCGGGATCCGGCGTTTTCGGAGTTTCCTGATCGGCCGCGGGAACCGGATCGGCCTCCCCGGGTCCGTCCTCCTCACCCGGCGCGGCCAAGGCGGTCAGAGAGCGGATGGTGAGATCGGGGCTGAAAATGGCGTCCGCCAGCTTCCCGGCGATTTCCTCCTTGGCGGCGCTTCCCTTCAGCTGGGCCACCAGATCCTCCGCCGTGAAAAGCTGTCCGCTCACTGCAGCCGCCACGGCTCCGGCGATCCGGCCCTGATTCTTCGGGATGATGCCGGGGGTGAAGGGCACTTGCCATTTCCCGATGAAAACGGCCTTGCGGGGACGGAACAGCATCCGGATGGCGAGATCGTTGGTGAAATACCCGATCAGGGCTCCGAGGGCGATGGGAACGATGATGTTCAAAACGGCGTTTATGGGCATTCGCTTCTCCTGTGTCGATTTCGTTTCCGGGTCCGGTCGTATCTATATTATACTCCGTTTTCGTTTCCGTTGCATTTGCGTTCTGTTAAAGGTTCATTATTCTTTGATGAGAATCGGGGAGTTCAGTTCTCCGACAGGTATTCGATGACGCTGTGAGCGGCCACGTTGCCCTCTCCCACGGCCTTGGTGTACTGATAGGGACGGCCAGTGCAGTCTCCCGCCGCGTAAACGCCCTTCAGATTGGTGGCCATGCTCCGGTCCACCGCGATGTGTCCGTCCTCCGTCTTCAGACCCGGAAGGAGCGTTGCCAGGGAGATGGAGTCTCTGAGGAAGAACACGCCGTCCGCCGTCAGGCTCTCCCCGCCGGTCAGCTTCACCGTGAAGGGCTTTTTGTCCCCCTCGATGGCGGCGGCCCGGGCGGTCACGGTCTCCACGTTCTCCGCGATGAATCCGGGATCCTTGTAAGCGGGCAGGAAGTACACCTTCTCCGCCAGCTCCGCCAGATACTTCACCTCGTGCTCGAACCGCGCGTTCGTGGACACCACCGCCACGGTCTTCCCCTTGTACAGGGCTCCGTCGCAGGTGGCGCAGTAGCTGACGCCCCGGCCCACGCGCTCCTCCTCCCCGGGCAGAGTGTTCTTCATGGCCACGCCGGTGGTCAGGATCACGGTCTTCGCCTCGCAGAAATCCGCCCCCATGTTCAGGGCGTAGTGGTCCCCCATGTCGTAGACCGCGTTCACCATGGCCTCGGTGATTTCGATCCCCATGGCGTCGATCTGCGCACGGAACGCCCGGTTCAGCTCCTCCCCCGTGGCGTTGAGGAAGCCCGGGTAGTTGGCGATGCGTTCGGCCTTCGTGATCTTGTCGCTGAGGTTCTTCGAGCCGATCCAGATAAAGCTCTTGTTGTGGATTTTCAGGTTCAGGGCCGCCGACACCCCCGCGGGTCCGGTGCCGATAATGGCCGCGTCGTAGATCATGTTTCATTCCTCCGATGGTATGATTTCCTCAGTATTATACCATATGATGTGATAAAATTCAACATCCCGGCGGGAAAGACTGCGGAAAAAAGCCGGGCCGAAATCCGTCCGTACAGGAATCATCCGTAGGCCGGCGGACACTTTGCCGTTTTGCCTTGCATTCGGAGGGCGGCTGTGCTATAATCTATCGTGATGATTTATGCGCGTCCCCGGCCGGAGCAAACGGCCCGGGACATATGAAAGGATACCATGAGCAGAGAAAAGAAAGCGCTTGACCCGAAAATCGGGATCGTCGGCGGACAGGCGGTCCTGGAGGGCGTGATGATGAAATCCGGGGACCGGTGCTCCCTGGCGGTGCGGACGCCGGAGGGGAAGATCTCCCTCTACAACGTGAACAAGCCCTCGGTCCGCTCGAAGCATAAAATCGCCCGTCTCCCGCTGATCCGGGGGATCGTGGCCTTCGTGGAGCAGATGGCCCTGTCCATGGACATGCTGACCCGGTCCGCGGACATGCAGGGCATCGATCTGGACGAGCCGGAGACGAAATTCGAGAAGTGGCTGAACGACAAATTCGGCGATAAGCTCATGAGCGTCGTCACCGCCATCGGCACCGTGCTGGGCCTGGCGGTAGGCATAGGGCTGTTTCTGATGCTGCCCACCTTCGCCGCCAAGGGCATCGACGCCCTGACGGGAGGCTTCATCGGGGCGCACGCGGTCCTGCGATCCCTGGTGGAGGGGCTGATCCGCATCGCCATCTTCATCGCCTATGTGTGGGGCGTGTCCCTCATGCCCGACATCCGGCGGACCTATGAGTACCACGGCGCGGAGCACAAATCCGTGGCCTGCTTTGAGGCTGGTCTGGACCTGACGCCGGAGAACGCCCGGGGCTGCACCCGCTTCCACTGCCGCTGCGGAACCAGCTTCATCTTCGTGATGCTGCTGATCTCCATCATCGCCAACTCCTTCCTGACCTGGGGAAACGTGTGGGTGCGGTTTGCCTCCAAGCTGTGCATGATCCCGCTGATCGTAGGCGTGGGCTTCGAGTTCATCCGGTACGCGGGCAGCCACAGCAATCTCTTTACGAAAATCGTATCCGCTCCCGGCCTCTGGATGCAGCGGATCACCACCCGGGAACCGGACGATTCCCAGCTGGAGGTGGCGCTGGCGGCTCTGAAAAACGCCATTCCCGAACGCTTCGGCGGCGTGGTCCAGCCCTCCGGCATCCTTCTCGACGACGGCACGGTGGATCCCCGGCCCGACGGAAAGCCCCAGACTCCGCCCTCCACCGCCGGAGAGAAGGATCAGGGCAAGAGCTTCTTCATGGAAGCGCCGGTGCTTCATGAGGATAAAGACGACGCCGGAAACGACGGGACCTGAGCCGTGACCTTTGACGACATGATCCGGCGTCTCGGGGAGGCCGGGATCGAGGATCCGCGCCGGGAGGCCATGCTTCTGCTGGAGCGCTTCGCCGGGGTCTCCTTCGCCGGGATCCTCTCCGACCGGGGACGGGACTATTCCCTGCCGGAGCTGGAGGCCGCCCTGAGGGAGCGCGGGGAACGGAGGCCCCTGCAGTATATCCTCGGACAATGGGACTTCTGCGGCCTCACCTTCCGGGTGACGGAGGACTGCCTCATCCCGCGGCCGGACACCGAGATCGTCGCGGAGCGGGCGGCGGATCTGCTTCCCCCTGAGGGCCGGTTCCTGGACCTCTGCACGGGCTCGGGATGCATCGCCGGAGCCGTCCTGGCCCTTTCAAAAGACCGCGGGACCTCGGGGCTGGCGGTGGAGCTGGTCCCGGAGACGGCGCGTCTGGCCCGGGAAAACCTCGCCGCCCTGGGATTTTCGGACCTCTGCCCCGTTCTGACGGGGGATCTGCGGGACGCGGACTGGCTTCTCGATCCCGGGGACCGCTTCGACGTGATCGTCTCCAATCCGCCCTATGTGACGGCGGAGGAGATGGAGCATCTCGAGCCGGAGCTGTACCGGGAGCCCCGGACCGCCCTGACGGACGAAGGGGACGGGCTGTCCCTGATCCGGGCCATCATCGGACTGTATCCGGACCGGCTGAAGCCCGGCGGGGTTCTTCTGATCGAGCACGGCTGGCGTCAGGCGGAGGCCGTCCGGGATATGGCTGAGCGCGCGGGACTGACATACGCTCCCATCCGCGACTACGGCGGAAACACCCGGGCCGCGGAAATGAGGAAGAAGACATAAAACGACTGCTGAACGAAGGACAGATTTCCTCATCATGATACAGATTCAGATCTACGACACCACCCTCCGGGACGGAGAACAGACGCCGGGCGTGCATTTCGGACCCCGGCAGAAGCTGGATATTGCCCTGAGACTGGCCAAGGCCGGCGTGGACATCATCGAAGCCGGATTTCCCGCCTCCTCTCCCGGCGATGCGGAGGCCGTGGCGGGCATTGCCGAGGCCTCGGGAAAGGGACGGCTGGGAGATACCGTGGTGTCCGCCCTGGCCCGGATGCGCCGGGACGACGTGGACGCCGCCGCAAAGGCCGTCCGGGAAGCGCGCCGCTCCCGCCTGCACGTCTTCATCGCCACCAGCGACATCCATCTGGAATACAAGCTGCGGATCACCCGGGCGGAGTGCCTGGAAAGGATCCGCGACTGCGTGGCCTACGGACGGACCCTCTGCCGGGAGGACGGACGCCCCGCCTTCGACGAGGTGGAATTCTCCGCCGAGGACGCCACCCGGACCGATCCGGACTTTCTGGCGGAGGCGGTGCGGTGCGCGGCAGAGGGAGGGGCACAGATCGTGAACATCCCCGATACCGTCGGCTACACCACCCCGGACGAGTTCCGGCGGATCCTCACGGGACTCAGGGAGAAGGTCCCCGGCACCTACCGCCTCAGCGTCCACTGCCACAACGACCTGGGCATGGCCACGGCCAATTCCCTGGCGGCGGCGGAATGCGGCGCGGAGCAGATCGAATGCACCGTGAACGGCCTGGGAGAGCGGGCCGGAAACGCCGCCATGGAGGAGATCGTCATGGCCCTGCGGGTACGGCGCGACGCCATCCGGAACCGGGGCGAGGAGCTTTCCTGCCGGATCGATCCCCATGAAATCACGGAGACCTCCCGTCTGGTGGCCTCCCTGTCCGGCATCGCCGTGGCTCCCAACAAGGCCGTGGTGGGCGCCAACGCATTTGCCCACGCCTCCGGGATCCATCAGCACGGCGTCATGGCGGCCCGGGGCACCTACGAGATCATGAAGCCGGAGGAGATCGGACTCAACGCCAACACCATCGTCCTCGGCAAGCTCAGCGGACGCCACGCCTTCGCGGACCGGACGGCCCAGCTGGGCTACACCCTGGACGCCGCCGGCATCGACGCCGCCTTCGCCCGGTTCAAGGAGATCGCCGACAAGAAATCCGTCATGACGGACGACGACATCCGGGCCATCGTGGGCGAATACCTGGATTCCCGGGAGGGCCGGTACTACCTCGAGACCTTCCAGATCCAGTCCGGGAACCACATCCGGGCCATGGCGCTGGTGTCCCTGATCGTCAAGGAGCCCGGGGTCTCCGAGAAGGAAAATCCCGTTGCCACGGAGGCCGCTCCCGGGGAAGGTCCCGTGGACGCCGCCTTCAACGCCGTGAACCGCATCGCGGGCGCGGACGGATCGGCGGGCCGGGTGGAGCTGGTGTCCTACGGCATCACGGCCGTCACCGAGGGCACGGACGCCCTGGGCGAGGCGAAGGTCAAGATCCGGGATGCGGAATCCGGAACCGTCTTTTCGGGCCGCGGCGTGTCCACGGACGTCATCAAGGCATCCATCAAGGCCTATCTCGGCGCTATCAACAAATGGACGGCCATGCGGGAAGCCGCCGGAGAGGAAAGCCCCGCGGAATAAGGGCGGATCGTGCATATGAAGCTGGACATACTGGATACCACGCTGCGGGACGGGACCCAGGGCGTCGGGGTGGAGTTCTCCCCGGACGACCGCCGGAGGGTCATTCACGCTCTGGACGATCTCGGCGTATCCTGCATCGAGGCGGGCATGATCACGGACGACGCCTCCGCCGCCTTTTTCGAGTCCCTGCGCTGTGAAAAGCTGAAGCGCGCGCGGCTGGCGGTCTTCACGCGGACGGCCCGGGTGGGAACGGATCCCGCCTCAGACCGCCTGCTCCGGATGGCCGCCGACGCCCCCGTGCCCGTCGCCGTGATCTACGGAAAGGCCTGGCTCTACCAGGTGACGGAGGTGCTGGGGACCACGGCGGAGGAAAACCTCCGGATCATCCGGGAGAGCATCCGGGTCCTGCGGGATGCCGGCAAGGAGGTCGTCTTCGACGCGGAGCACTTCTTCAGCGGCTGGGCCGACTCCCCGGAATACGCCATGCGGGCGGTGGACGAAGCCTACGGTGCCGGAGCCTCCGCGGTGGTTCTGTGCGACACCAACGGCGGCATGCTCCCGGACGTGATCGGCATGGTGACGGGCGCGGTGGTGCAGGCCCATCCCGGGAAGACCGTGGGCATCCACTGCCACAACGACATGGGCATGGCCGCGTCCGCCGCCGTCTCCGCCGTTCTGGCCGGAGCGTCCCACGTGCAGGGGACCGTGGGAGGCGTCGGAGAGCGGTGCGGGAACGCCGATCTCTGCACCCTGATCCCGGTTCTGCAGATCAAGCTGGGCTTCGACTGTGTGGGGGACCGCATCAGGAGCCTCACGGAGACCGCCCGGACCGTCTGCGACGCGGCGAACCTGTCCTTCGACGAGAGCGCGCCCTTCGTGGGAGGCTACGCCTTCACCCATAAGGCCGGCGCCCACATCGACGGGGTGAGAAAATCCCCCGCCGCCTTCGAGCATATGGATCCCGCCGTGGTGGGCAATGTGCGGAACACAGTCATCAGCGGGCTCAGCGGCCGGGCGGCGATTCTGGACCGGGTGAACACCCTTCTCCCCGGCGCGGAGCTGTCCAAGGACGACGAGCGTGTGGTCCGGGCCGCCTCCATGATCCGGGAGCGGGAGGCCGCCGGGTTCGACTACGAGGACGCGGGAGCCTCCCTGACCCTGGCGCTGGAGGAGGTCCTGGGGCGCAGAAAGCGGTTCTTCGAGCTTCTGAGCCTCAAGGTGGTCATCGACGAGCCCACGGAGGAGGTCCGCCCCGCCGGGGATCTGTTCTCCGCCTCCGCGGTCATCAAGATCGCCGTGGGAGACCGGGAGTACCTGACCGCCGGCGAGGGAAACGGCCCCGTCAACGCCATCGACGAGGCTCTCCGCCGCGCCCTGACCCGGTTCTATCCGGAGCTGGAGGCGGTGCGGCTGACGGACTACCGGGTGCGTGTCCTGGACACCAGAGCCACCGCCTCCGCCGTCCGGGTCGCCATCGAATCCACCGACGGCCGCACGGTCTGGCGTACGGTGGGCGTATCCTCCGACATCATCAACGCCTCCTGGCAGGCCCTGCGGGACTCCGTGGAATACGCCCTGACGCGCAGGGAGTCCGCACAATGACGGGATCTGCCCCATATCATCAACAGAATCCGGAACGCGGCGCGTTCCTTCCATACAAAAGACGAAAGGCTGACACATGAAGAAAACCATTCTGATCCTCTTCGGGGGGAAGTCCTCCGAATACGAGGTCTCCCTGTCCTCCGCCACGGGAGCCATTGAAAACATCGACGCGGACCGGTACGACGTGCGTCTCTGCGGCATCACCCGCGAAGGACGGATGTACTGGTTCGAGGACGACCCCGCCATGATCGCCGCGGACACCTGGGAGAGCGGGAAAAAGTACCCTCTGGCCGTGGACTTCTCCGACGGCACCGTCCTGGTCATGCGGGACTGCGGCCCCGAGCACATCCGCGTCGACGCGGTCCTGCCCATGATCCACGGAAAGTTCTGCGAGGACGGCACCATGCAGGGCCTCTTCGCCGTGGCGGGCATCCCGGTGGTGGGCTGCGACTGCCAGGCCTCCGCGGTCTGCATGGACAAGGCCGCCGCCAAGGCCATCGTCGCAAGCGAGACCTCCGTCCGGCTGGCGAAGGCCGTGGTGGTCAAGGCGGACGCGGTCCGGAGCGGGGACGATCTTCTCCGGATCCGGGAGGAGGCGGAGCGGAAGTTCGGCTATCCCATGTTCGTCAAGCCGTCCCGGGCCGGATCCTCCGTGGGCGTCACCAAGGTCAAGACCGCCGACCGGTTCGACGAGGCCGTGCGCGCCGCTCTCCGGGAGGACACCAAGGTTCTGGTGGAGGAGTGCATCGTGGGCCGGGAGATCGAGGTGGCGGTGCTGGAGGAGCACGGGAAGGTCACCGTGGCCCATCCCGCGGAAATCGACACCGGATCCTCCGAATTCTACGACTACGAGACCAAGTACATCAGCGACGCCTCCTCATTCTATCTGCCCGCCCGCCTGTCCCCCGAAAAGCAGGACGAGGTGCGCGGATACGCCGAGAGGATCTTCCGGGCCCTGGACTGCCGCGGCTTCTCCCGGGTGGACTTCTTCTGCACCGAGAGCGGGGAGTTCGTCTTCAACGAGATCAACACCCTTCCCGGCTTCACCCCCATTTCCATGTACCCGAAGATGATGGTGAACGACGGCATCTCCTACCGCGATCTCCTCACCCGCCTCATCGAAAGCGCCCTGTAACGATTCCGGAAGCAGAAATCCGGCCAAATTTCCTTCCCGACAGGAGTTTCAGATATGTCCATTCTCATCAAAGCGATTTCTGCCATGGAGAAGTGCTTCATGGACGAGGATTTCGGCAGCAAGAAAGCCATCACCCGCGGCGAGGCTCTTCTGGGAGAGGAATTCTCCTTTGAGGTGGCCTATACCTCCGACGAGCCCGCCCATCATCCCAAGGTCCTGTTCCGCCTGGACGTGGTGTCCCCGCTGAAGGACTGGATCACTGTCCGGACCGTGGAGCAGGTGCCCGTCCGGATGCCTGCCTACCGGAACGCGGACGACAACTATCTCCGCAAGACCCCCGGTCTCTACCCCGATCTGCTCCAGCCCCTCCGCCCCGACGGGAACGTCATGGTGACCTATGGGGAGCTGAAGGCTCTGTGGGTGACGGTGAAGGTGCCGCTGACCCTGGAGCCGGGAGACTATCCCGTGGCGGTCCGCTTCGAGTCCGGGGAGCATGCCTATTCCGCGGAAATCACCCTCCACGTCATTGCCGCCGCCCTTCCGAAGCAGGACATGATCGTCACCGAATGGTTCCACTGCGACTGCATCGCCAACTACTACGACCTGGAGACCTTCTCCCCGAAGCACTGCGAGTACATCGGCAAGTTCATGCGCGCCGCCGTGGAGAACGGGATCAACACCATCCTGATGCCCGTCTTCACGCCTCCGCTGGACACCGCCGTGGGAGGAGAGAGACGGACCACCCAGCTGGTGGACGTGGTGAAGACCGGGGACGGCTGGTCCTTCGGCTTCGACCGCGTGGAGCAGTGGGTGAACCTGGCGAAGAACGTGGGCGTGGAGTACTACGAGGTATCCCATTTCTATACCCAGTGGGGAGCGAAGCACGCCCCGAAGATCATGGGCTGGGACAACGGCGAGTATAAACGGCTCTTCGGCTGGGAGACCGACGCAACCTCCCCGGAATACCGGGACTTCCTGCGGGCGTTTCTGAAGGCGTTCCTTCCGAAGATGGAGGAGCTGGGCGTGGCGGACAGGCTCCTCTTCCACATCTCCGACGAGCCGGGCCTGGACCATCTGGACTCCTACCGGACCGCCCGGGAGCAGATCGCGGACCTGCTGGAGGGTCATCCCGTCATGGACGCCCTCTCCTCCTTCGAGTTCTACAAGACCGGCGCCTGCTCCAACCCCATCCCCTCAAACAACCACATCGAGCCCTTCCTCGAGGCGGGCGTCCCCGGACTCTGGACCTACTACTGCTGCAGCCAGGGCGTGGACGTGTCCAACCGCTTCGTCGCCATGCCCATGGCCCGGACCCGGGTGATCGGCGCGCAGTTCTGGAAGTACAGAATCGCCGGCTTCCTGCAGTGGGGATTCAACTTCTACAACTCCCAGTACTCCGTCCGGCCGGTGGATCCCTTCGGGATCACCGACGGCGAGTATTTCGTCCCCGCCGGAGACTGCTTCGCGGTGTATCCCGGTCCCCACGGCGAGCCCTGGGAGACCCTCCATATGAAGGCCTTCACCATGGCCCTGCAGGACCGCCGCGCCATGGACCTGGCCGAGCGTCTGGCCGGACGGGATGCCGTCATGGCGGTTCTGGAGCGGGACGGCGAGGTGACCTTCTCGAAGTACCCCCACAGCACGGAGTGGATGGAGACCCTCCGGGCCGAGGTCAACCGGCTGATCGAGGAGAATCTCTGATTCCGATCGGGATTCAAGCCCTTCCCTTATGATGACTGCCTCCGGGCGGCTGAGGGAAGGGCTTTTTCCGCATTTTTTACACGGAGGATACGGTTTTTTCACGGATAATTTGTCCCCTGCCGGGCCACGGCACTTGATTTTCGGGTGCGGGTTATGGTATAATGCCTTTGAATACAATGCGGTCATTGTCTCTGCCTCTCCCGGGCGCGTTCCGGAGGGGGGAGGACCGCCGTGACCATACATTCCAGCAGCCGCGCGGGCCCTCTAGGCTCCGGACGGCTGGGAAGGGACGATTTGCCGTGAAAAACAAACTCCTCTTTGCGATCCTTGCGGTCCTGTGCCTGATCCCCACCGGGGCGGCCTACGCCAGCTACCACCGGATCCAAAGCGCCCCGGTGGACACCGGCAACGCCGTCAGCATCTCCATCGACGACCCGGCCGGGAACAACTATGCCTTCACCAAGGAACGGGACGGCGACGAGGCGGACGACCTGATCCGCTACTTCCTCAGCCTGAAGGACAACGGACAGTCCATCACCTCCCTGCCGGATTCCCTCCTCGGCGAGCAGTTCTTCAAGGTAACGGTGTCCGCCGCGGTGAAGTCCGTGACCTACGAGTGCTATTACACCACGGATCCCACCACCTGCTACTTCGTGGCTCCGGACGGCACCGCCTACAAGATCAGCGACGAGGACGCCGAGGCCTTCATCACCACGAAATACGCCGAGAGCATCTACAAGGCCGCTTCCCTGCCCAACATGACCCTCTCCGGCACCGTGGACGTGACCCCGGACACCGCCTCCTGGCTGTACCGGAACTATACGGGCGGCTACGTGGAGTCCGACGTGTCCTCCTTCGTCTATCCCTCCGTGGAATCCTACGAGGTGGAGGGAAATCTGGCCCTGGCCTTCGACATGAACCCGGACTTCTGCTCCGTGAAGGTCACCGACGCCTCCGGCACCGTCCTCTACGACGGCATGCTGGATTCCCTGTCCGAGCTGTCCCTGCGCGGCATCCCGCAGATCTACGTGGAGGTCTCGGCCAAGTGGTATCAGGACGCCTCCCGCTCCTTCTACGGGGACCTGGTCTACAGCTTCTCCTCCTATGTGAAGGCTCCCGCCGAATTCTGGCTGGGCATGACCTCCGTCAACGCGGGCCGGTTCGTGGCCGTGACGGCGACCAACGTGACCAACCCCGAGAGCATCTCCCTGTCCTCCACCACCCTTCCGAACGCCGACACGCCCACCTTCTACGACGCGGGAAACAACATGGCCGTGGCCCTGATCCCCGTGGACATCGAGACCCCGGCGGGCGCCTACGACCTGACCTTCACCTGCGGCAACACCACCGCCCACGTGGCCCTGAACGTGACGGACCCCTACGGCGGTGCCGGCATCCCCTATTCCAACGTGTACGTGGACGAGTCGGTGGTCCAGCAGACCCGGTCCTCCGCCGCCCTCATGCAGTATGAGTCCGTGGAAAATGAGCTGCTGGCCTCCTCCTCCGCCAACCGGTACTTCTACGAGTTCTTCTTGGACGGCATGGCCGGCGAATGCACCCTGCAGCGGGGCTTCGGCCGGGACATCTACCTGAACGACAGCGCGTCCCCGGTTTACCGCACCAACGGCGTGGACTATTCCGCTCCCGACGGAACGGTGGTCATGGCCTGCAACGCCGGCGTGGTGGTATACGCTGGCTGGCTGGAATACGCCGGCAACATGATCGTCATCGACCACGGCTGGGGTCTGAAGACCTGGTACTGCAACCTGGGCTCCATCGACGTGTCCGTGGGCGACGTGCTGGACAAGGGCCAGGCCATCGGCTCGGTGGGCCGGACGGGCTTCACCGCCGTCACCGGCGCGCATATCGCCATGAGCGTGGGCGGTAAGTTCGTCTGCCCCTACGACACATGGCCGGACAGCCAGTACGCCGGTAAGGTCATCATCGCCAAGATCGACGAGTGATCCACAGCGCTGTCTCACAAGCTTTTCCATCACTACGGGAGCTGCCGTACGGACCGCGATTTCGGCGGACGGGGCGGCTCCGTTTTTTATAAGGACGGACGTATGCTTCATTTTATCACCGGCCGGGCAGGAACCGGCAAGACCGCCCGCATCCGGGAGGAAGTGATCCGGGAGATGAGGTCGGGGAGCCGGGACGTGGTGATCCTGGTGCCCGAGCAGCAGACGGTGGCCTGGGAGACCGACATGGCCCGCCTCCTGCCTCCCTCCGCGAATCTGCGGCTGGAAATCACCAATTTCACCCGTCTGGCCAACGCCGTGTTCCGGGAGTACGGCGGTCTGGCGGATCCCGTTGTGGACGAGGGGAGCCGGACGCTTCTGGTCTGGCGGGCCATGCTGTCCGTCTGGGAAGAGCTGACCGTGTACCGGCGCGGCGAGGACGGCGGACGGGAGGACCGGAACCTGCCCGCCCTGACGGAAGCCGTGGACGAGCTGAAGGCCGCCGGCATCACACCCGGAGAGGCGGAAGAGGCCCTGACGCGGCTGGAGGCTCTGGAGGCGGAGCGTCGTGAAGAACGGGAAACCTCCGGCGGCGCGGATTCCGACGGCGGAAAATCCGACCGGAGCGGGGATCTGCTCAGCCGACTGCGGGACGCGGTGCTGGTCTACGCCGCCTACGAGGACATCCTCCACCGGGAGGCCATCGACCGGGGGGACCTGCCCGCCCGTCTGGCCGACACCCTGGCGGAGCATCCGTATTTCCGCGGCAAGGCGGTCTTCATGGACTCCTTCTACTCCCTGACCGCTCCTCAGGAAAAGATCCTGTACCGGATCTTCGGTCAGGCGGACGAGGTGTGGGTCACCTTCGCCTGCCCGCCCTCTCCCGGGATCGAGGGAGACGAGCGTCAGTTCGGGGAGATCCGCGCCTTCCTCAAGACCGCCGTGCGTCTGGCGGACCGCTGCGGGAAGGAATACGAGCGCATTCCCCTGACGGAAAATCTCCGCCACCGGGACGCGCCCCTTCTCCGCCGCGTGGAGCGGGATCTGTTCCGCTATGCGAAGGACGGGACCCCTGGATCCGCCGGAGAGGAGAAACCGGAGGACGACGGAAGCGTGACGGTGCTGAAATGCGCGGATCTCTTCGACGAGGCGGAGGCCTGCGCGTCGGTGATCGGACGGCTCCTGCGGGAGGGATACGCCTGCCGGGAGATCGCCGTGGTGGCCCGCTCCTTCGCCGGACGGGAGGGCATCACGGACGCCGCCCTCCGCGCTCAGGGGATCCCCTGCTTTCTGTCGGAATCCTCGGCGGTGTCCCGGTCTCCCGCGGTCCGGTTCGTCGAGGCGGCTCTGGCGGTGGGCGCGGGAGGCTGGCAGAGGCGGGACGTGGTCCGCTTCGTCAAGACCGGCCTGACCCCGGCGGCGGATCCCGCGGAGGAGGCGTCCCCGGGACTGGCGGGATTCGCGGAGGAGGCCTTCGAGACCTACGCCGCCGCCTGGAACATCCGGGGCAGGCGCATGTTCGCGGGCGGGGACTGGATCATGAATCCCGCCGGATACCGGACGGAGATCACTCCGGAGGACCGGGCCCTGCTGGACGCCGCCAACGCGGTCAGAAGACGGGTGATCCCTCCGCTGGACCGGTTTCTGTCCGTGTTCGCCGACGGATCCGCCGAGGTGCGCCGCGTCGCCGAAGGGATCGTGGCGCTGGCGGAGGAATGCGGGCTGGAGGAGAGGCTGGAAGCCCTCGGCGCGGCGTACCGGGAGATCGGCATGCCGAAGGAGGGCGTTCGGACCGAGGCCGGATGGGACGCGGTCTGCCGGATCCTTGACAAAATGGTGCAGATCCTCGGGGACACCCGTCTGGATGCGGGCCGGTTCTCGGGTCTTTTCGCCCGGGTCGCCGCCGCCATGGACACAGGCACCATCCCCACCGGCTGCGACGAGGTGATGCTGGGCAGCGCGTCCGGCGTCCGCTTCGACGGGGTCCGCTGCGTGATCCTTCTGGGCGCGGTGGAGGGAGAATTCCCCGGCACGTCGGTGTCCGCGGGGGATTTCTTCGACGACCGGGACAAGGAGGCCCTGGAATCCGTGGGACTGGTCATCGGCGGTCCCGACGCGGCCATGCAGACGGCACGGGAGGCCTTCATGTTCTACCGCGCGGCGGCGTCGGCCGGGGAAAAGCTGGTGGTGCTGGCTCCGGTGGGTCAGGGAAGCTCCGGCGGGAAAAGCCTGTCGGAGGGAGCGGCGCGGATCGCGGACATCACAGGCGTCCCGGTCCGGACCTTCGGCGAGCTGCCCCTGGAGGAGATCGTCTGGCATCCGGCGACGGCGGAGTACCTGCTGGCCCGGAGAACGTCGGAGGAGGATCGCGCCGTCCTGTCCCAAATCACCGCGCGGCGGGATGCCTCCCGGGTGCCGCTGACGGCGGAGAACGACCGGATCGGGCCTGCCATGCGGGAGACGGGACGCCGGATGCGCCTGTCCCAGGGGAAGATCGAGACCTTTCTGAGCTGTCCCTTCCGCTTTGCCTGCCGGTTCCGCATGAAGCTGGAGGAGGAGCGGCGGGCCGGGATCACGGCGGCGGACGTGGGAAACTTCGTGCATCGGGTGCTGGAGCAGTATTTCGCCTCGCAGCCCGCCGACCTGTCCGACGAGGAGATGAAGGAGGCCGCCCGCGCCATCATCGCCGAATACGTGGAGGAGCTGTCCCGGATGACGGGCGGCTCCATGGAGCGGGACGGGCGGCTGGTGTACCTGTTCCGGCGGCTGGAGCGGCACACCCTGGTCTTCCTCCGGGCCGTGTCCCGGGAGCTGAGACAGGGAGGCTTCCGTCCCGCGGCCTTTGAGATGCCCATCGGACTGGGAGACGGATCCGCCGAGCCCATCCGCATCCGGACTCCGGACGGCGCGGAGGTGACGCTGGACGGCGTCGCGGACCGGGTGGATCTCTGGGACGCCCCGGACGGAAAGCAGTATATCCGGGTGGTGGACTACAAGACCGGCTCCAAGAACTTCTCCCTGGACCGGGTAAAGCGCGGACTGGACGTGCAGGCGCTCCTCTATCTCTTCGCCGTGTGGAAGAACGGTCTCCCCGGCCCCTCTCCGGAGGAGGACCGGGAGCGGATCCCGGCGGCGGCGGTGTACTTTACCGTAAAGCCCGCTCCCTTCTCCAGCCCGCGGATGCTGACCGCTGAGGAATCGGAGGCCGAGGCGGAAAAGAACCTGACCCGGGTGGGCGTCTATCTGGATGAGGAGGACGTGCTCCGGGCCATGGACGGGGAGCTCTCCGGACGGTTCGTGCCCCTGAAGGAGACGAAGGGCGGCGGTTGGAAGGCAGTTGGAAAAACGGCCCTGGTGACGCTGGAGGAATTCGGCGCCCTCTACGAGGAGATCGGGGAGACCGTCGGACGGATCGCCGCGGGCATGAGAGCCGGGGACGCCGGAGCAAAACCGCGCCGCACCCCGGGAGAGGATCCCTGCGCCTGGTGCGGAAACCGCTGGATCTGCCGGATCGGATGACGGACGGATCGGAATGACAATCAAGAAAAGAAGCGAGGTCGGAGAACCATGGCCGGAATGAATTATACCCCCGCGCAGAAGGCGGCGGTGGAATACCGGGGCGGAAACCTGCTCCTGTCCGCGGCGGCGGGAAGCGGAAAGACTGCCGCGCTGACGGGACGGATCGCAAGGCTCGTGGCGGAAGGCGAGGCGGAGCTGTCCGAGATGCTGATCGTGACCTTCACCCGGGCCGCGGCGGCGGAGATGCGGGAGAGGATCGGGCGGCGGCTGACGGAGGCTCTGAACGATGCCCGGGCCGCGGGAGATACGGAGACGGCGGCGAGAGCGGCCCGCGCCATGGGACAGCTGCCCGGCGCGCGGATCTCCACCATCCACTCCTTCCTCTATCAGGCCATGAAGCCCTATTTCCCCACCCTGGGCCTGTCTCCGGACGCCCGGATCCTGGAGGATACGGCGGCAAAAAACCTCATGGCGGAGGTGATGAAGGACACGGTGGACGACGCCTTCTCCTCTCCCGGCGATCCCACGGACGACGAGGCCTCCTTCCCGGAGCTGGCGGACATCCTCGGCCATGTCCGGGACGCGGACGCCATCGACGGGGAGCTTCTGTGGCTGGACGGAAAGCTGGCCTCCGCCGGTCTGACGCCGGACACCCTGAACCGCTTCGCCGATCTCCAGTCCGCCCTGGGAGCGGGTGAGGAGGATCCCCTCTCCACCGTCTGGGGGAAGGAGGTCCGCCGCCGGATCGGGGAGTTCGCCGCCCATTACCGCCGGGCCCTGTCCGGATGCCGGGAGGACTTCGCCCCGGGCAAGGAGGACGGCAAATACGGTCCCCTGGCCGATTCGCTCATCGAATGGGCGGAGCGGACGGAGGCCATGGCCGCGGACAGCGGGACCTCCTACGACGCGCTGGCCGAGCGGATGCGGACCGCCGGCTTCGGGACCCTGGCGCGCCTGCAGAAGCAGGACGTGACGGAGGCCGGAGAGACCTTCAAGTTCTTCCGCACCGAAATGAAGGACCGGACGGAGCGCATGGTCAAGGCGTATTTCAGCGGATCCGCGGAGGAGATCCGGGAGTCGGCCGCCAAAACCGCCCGGATCCTGAGGCGTGCGGCCCGGGTCCTCGCCTCCTTCCGGAGCAGGCTGGACGCCCGGAAACGGGAGCTGGCGGCGTTGGACTACGGGGATCTGGAGACATACGCCCTCGCGCTCCTCACCGACGGGGAAGGAGGGCGCACCCGGGCCGCGGAGGAGATCGGGCGGGGACTGCGGTACCTCTTCATCGACGAATACCAGGACACCAACGACGTGCAGGACCGGATCTTCCGGGCGGTGTCCCCGGAGGCGTACCGGTTCATGGTGGGGGACGTGAAGCAGTCCATCTACCGGTTCCGGGGCGCGGATCCCTCCGTGTTCTCCTCCTACCGGCGGGCCTGGGGCATCGTTTCGCCGGAGGAATGCGGAGAGGATCTGCCCCTGCTCTCCGGAGAGGAGGGCCGGAGCCTCTTCATGAGCGAGAATTTCCGGTGCGCCGGGTCCGTGGTGGACTTCTCCAACGCCGTGTCCGCCCATCTGCTTCCCTGGGGCGGCATTCCCTACGAGGCGGAGGACGCCCTGATCCATGCCCGGCCGGACCTGCCCGAGGACGCTCCACGGGCGGAGGTGGTGATCGTGGAGAATCCCCGGAAATCCTCCTCATCCGAGGACGAGGACCCGGACGGCGAGCCCTCCGGGGAGAGCGGCGAAAAGGTCGATCCCGAGGCGGAATACGCGGCGGAGCGCATCGCGGACATGGTCGGCCGGTACCGGGGAAACGGTACCTCCGTCATGAAGGCGGGGGACGCGGCGATCCTTCTGCGCTCGGGCCGGTCGGCGGAGAATTACCGGGCGGCCCTGGAGCGGCGCGGGATCCCTGCGGTGATGAAGACCACCCGGGCCCTGGGTTCCTATCCCTCGGTGATGCTTCTGACCTGCCTTCTGAATCTGGTGGACAATCCCCTCCGGGACATCTACACGGCGGGCGCGCTCCGGTCCCCGGTCTTTTCCGTGGACGCCGGGGATCTCATCGCCATCCGCCGTGCCGCGGGGGACGCTCCCCTGTACGCCGGGGTGGAGGCCGCCGCGGACGGGGATCCGGAATCACCGCTCGGTCAGAAGTGCCTCCTTGTGCGCTCGTGGCTCCGGCGTCAGAGAGCCGTGGCGCGGGGCATGGCGGCGGACAGCTACACGGAATTCCTTCTCCGGGACACGGATTTCTTCGCTCTGGCCGGGATCCGGGAGAACGGCGCGGAGCGGGACGCGGTGAACCGGTTCGTCACGGCGGTGAGAAACCGGGAGCGGATCTCGGCGGGCGGCGGTCTGTCCGGCCTGCTGGAGGATCTGCCCGACATGCTGAGCACGGAGGAGGACGCCGGGTTCGTCAGGCGGGAGGACGCCGTGTCCATCATGACCATCCACGCCTCCAAGGGGCTGGAATTCCCGGTCTGCTTCCTGTGCGAGTGCGCGAAGCGGCGGAACACGGAGGACGAACAGCGGACGGTCCTTTTCGACGGGGAGCTGGGCTTCGGCATGACCCTGCCCGATCCCGCCGGTCTGGCCCGGTGCGACACCTTCCTGCGGCAGGCCATCGGCGCGAAAACCGCCCGGGAGGCCGTGAACGAGGAAATGCGGATGCTTTACGTGGCCATGACCCGGGCCCAGAACCACCTGATCGTGACCGGCAAGGCCCAGAAGCCGGATCAGCTGCTGGAGGAGTCCGAGCGGCAGGCCCAAACGGCGGACGCATACCGGGCCGGGACGGCGGGGAGCTATCTCCGCTGGATCCTCGAGGCTCTGGCGGCGCATCCCACGGAGCGCGTGACGGTGAGCGTCCGGAGAGCGGAGACCGATGAACCGGAGGAGATCCCCGGGGAGGAGCCTTATCCGGAGGAAGGCCCCGCCTCTCCCGCGTCCGTCCCCGACGAGGGAGAGGATGACGCCGAAGCCCGCCGTGCCCTTGCGGACCGTCTCGCGGAGCGGTTCTCCTTCGCCTATGAAAACGTGCTGGGCCGGATCCCCTCCAAGCTGACGGTGTCCCGGCTGAATCCGGAGATTCTGGACGGGGAGGACTCCGGTCTGTCTCCCACCCTGGACGAGGACGCCGTACCCGCGGCCGACGAAGACGCACAAGCCTCCGAAGAGCAAAAGCGCCCGCCGAAGCGTCCGTCCTTCATGACGGGAGGGGTGCAGGCCACGGGTGCGGACCGGGGAAGCGCGACCCATGTGTTCCTCCAGTTCGTCGATTACCGGAGTCTCTTGGAAAACGGCGTGGGAGCGGAGATCGACCGGCTGGTGCGGGAACGGTTCCTGTCCCGGGAGACGGCGGGCCTGATCTACCGCTGGCAGCTGGATCGGTTCCGGGACAGCGCGCTGATGGACGCCCTTCTGCGCTCACCCATGGTGAAGCGGGAGTTCCGGTTCAACGCCCTTCTGCCCGCGGAGCGCTTCACCGGGGATCCGGCCTATGCCGCCCTGCTCCGGGAGAGGAACGCCTCGGTCACCGTGCAGGGCGTGGTGGACTGCGTGTACCGGGATCCCGACGGCGGCGGCCTGGTGCTTGTGGACTACAAGACGGACGCCCTGACGGCGGAGGAGCGGAACGATCCCTCCCTGGCCGCGAAAAAGCTCCTCGCCCGCCACCGGAATCAGCTGACGTACTACAGGGAGATCTGCGCCGCCATGTTCGGGGAGCCCGTGGTCCGGACCGAGATCTACTCCACGGTGCTGGGGAAGACCGTCGAGGTGCCGTAAATCCCCGCTTTGTTGGGCCCGCGTCTTGATTTTCCCCGCCGTCTGTGGTATAATGGATTACTAAAATAGGAGTATTGTCCGCAGAGACGGATACCGGCGCAAAAGGGGGCGGGACTATGGCTGAGAACGGAAGAACCCCGGATTCGGCGTTCCTCGGGCGGATGCGCTCCGTCATGGAACCCCGGGAGGACCTCCCCCGGATGACCGGCTTCATGGCGGCGGTGTTCATGCTCCTGTCGGCGGCGGCATCCGCGGCGGCGGCCAGACTCGCCTCGCCCTCGGCGGGAGAACCCCTGACGGCCCAGAACGTGGCGGGACTCTTGTCCTGTCTGCCGTTCCTGCCGCTGGCCGCCTCCCTGTACGCCCTGACCGTGCTCTTATGGCGGCGGGAAGCATCCCTGCTCTGCACGCCCCTGTCCTTCGGGCTGATGCTTCTCTTCGGAGCCCGGCTGTCCGACGCGGCGTGCCTGAGTCTGGCGCTTCTGCCCGTGTCCTACGCCTTCGCCGTGTCCCTGATCGCCCGGGAGGACCGGTTCCGGCGGGTGACGACCCTGGCCCTGTTCGCGGCGGGATGCTTCGGAGCGGCGGCGGCTGTCCGGATCGGTCTGGATTTCGGCTCGCCGGAGGGCCTCCGGGACGCCTTCATGACCGAGGTGCCCGAGATGCTGGGAACGGCCTTCCGCGCCGCCGTGCCGGGAGCGGAATCCGCCGAGGGATCCGGAGCGGCTCTCCTGACCTCCCTGAGCCTGTACGGCACGGCCCGCTCGGTCTTCGTGATGCTCCCGGCCTGGTTCGGGGTCTTCTGCGTGACCTTCGCCTGGCTCTGCGACCGGATCGTGCGGCGGCTGTTCGCCTGGCTGAGCTGTCCGTCGGTGTTCACGGACGAGGACGCGGACGTGTCCATGCCGGTGAGCTTTGCCGGAGTATACGCGGTGTTCTTCATCCTGACGCTTCTGACGCCCTCCTCCCTCTTTCCTCTGGCCCGGGTGATGTTCCAGAGCGTGGTGCTGGTCATGGGACTGCCCTGCGCCGCGGTAGGAGTGCGACGGATCGGGGAAAAGCTCTCCGACAGCCTCTTCTACATGACCCGGGAAAAGCTCTTCGTGGGGATGCTCCTGTTCGTGCTGTTCGCGGCGGTGGGCGCGTATCCCTTCCTGCTGGTCACCTCGGCGGTGGGAACCGTTTCCGTGATCCGCCGCTGGGCCGGAACAAGAAAAAGCGGCGAGTGAAGCCGTGTTTCCCTGAAATCACGCCTCCGGGATCCCCGGACGAAAGGACGACGGTATGCCGAAATCCAACAAACAGAACAACGACCTGCGCGGACTCCGGAAGGGTACCGCGGCGGGCATCGTGGCGGCGGGCGTTTTGTGTCTGGCGGCGCTGTCCGTCGGCGTGGCCCGGTTCGGACTGGGCGCCCTGCGGTGGGGAGCCGTCTGTCTGGCCGCCTTTCTTCTGTCGGTGTTCCTCCTGTGGCTCCTCCTCGAGCGGCACGGACGCCTCTCCGGGGACGAAAAGCTTGCTCCCGTCATGGGCAGGATCATGTTCGACGCCGTGGTGAAGATGCCGACGCCGGTGTTCATCTGCGACTCCGACGAGCGGATCCTCTGGTACAACAACGCCACGGAAGCCCTGCACTCCTCCCGCAACAAGCTCTACGGAGAATCGGTGAAGGAGCTGTTCGGCGTCACGCTGGAGGAGATCCGGCAGGGAGAGGCGACCCGGCTCTTCTGCGAGGGGCGGATCTTTCAGGCGTCCTACAGCCACATCCGGACGGAGGAGGCGGACTTCGCCCTGATCCTCACCTCCGAAATCACCGAGACCGAAGCCCTGCGGTCCGAAATGGCGGATCGTGAGCCGGCGGTCTGCTACATCCTCATCGACAACCTGGCCGAGATGATGCAGTACGACAGCGAGCTCTACCGTCCCGCCGCCGCCCGGGTCGACGAGGTCCTCCGGACGTGGGCCGACCATTACAACGGCATTCTCAAGGAATACGAGCGGGACCGCTATCTCTTCCTGACGGAGGCCCGGGTGGTGGACGCCCTGGTGGCCTCGAAATTCGACATTCTGGACCGGGTCCGGGCGGTGAAGGTGGGAGAATCCAGCCTGCCGCTGACCGTGTCCATGGGCGTCTGCGCGGTGCCCGGGGACTTTGAGGACAAGGAGCGCGCCGCCCACGCCGCCCTGGAGCTGGCCCTTCAGCGGGGCGGAGACCAGGCGGTGGTGAAGCGCGGCGAGGGGACGGAATTCTACGGCGGCATCACCCGGTCCGTCCAGAAGCGCACCAACGTGCAGGCCCGGGTGATCTCCAACGAGCTGATCGCCCTGATGCGCTCCGCCTCCAACGTGGTGGTCATGGGCCACCGGAGAGCGGACTTCGACGCCTACGGATCCGCGGTGGGCATCGCCCGGCTGGCCATGTACTGCGGCGCCCGGGTGAACATCGCGGTGGATCTGGCCAACCGGGACATCCTGGGCCAGCGGCGGATGCTGGATGGAGAGGAGGACTTCATCGGCGTCACCGTCTCCCCCGAGGAGGCCCTGGACCGTCTGGAGATCGGCACCCTGGTGGTCATGACCGACGTGTCCAACATGGCCAACGTGGAGAGCCTGGAGCTGGCCCGGCGCGCGGAAAAGCTGGCGGTGATCGACCACCACCGGAAGACCGCGGAATTCGAGCGGGAGCCGGACGTGGAGTATATCGATCCCTCCTCCTCCTCCGCCTGCGAGCTCATCGCCGAAATGCTGGAGCAGGCCCTGCCCCGGGACGAGCTGTCCGCGGCGGAGGCGGGCGTCATGCTGGCCGGCATCACGCTGGACACCATGCAGTTCTCGAAGAACACCGGCACCCGGACCTTCTCCGCCGCCATGTATCTCCGCGAGCGCGGCGCGGATCCGGCCCTGGTGCGGAACCTCTTCAAGGAGAGCTTCGAGGAATACAGCGGAGAGGCTCAGTTCCGCCGGAACGCGGAGATCTACCGGGGCTGCTGCGCCATCGCCGTGGCCGAGGCCGGGGAAGGCGCCAGTCCCGTGGTGGCGGCCAAGGCGGCCAACAACCTCATCATGGTGGACGGCATGCGGGCGGCCTTTACCCTCATGGAGCTGGGCGACAGCGTGAAGATCTCCGCCCGGTCCGCGGGAGACCTGAACGTGCAGCTCATCATGGAGGAGCTGGGCGGCGGCGGAAGCTTCACCGGGGCGGCGGCGGTCCGGCAGGGCACCACGATCCCCGCGCTCATCGACGAGCTGAAGGCCGCCATCGACAAATACCTGTGACCGTCCGGTGAGGGCGGCATCGGAAGAAGAACAATTCCATCTACGGAGGTAATATACAATGAAGGTTGTGCTTTTGCAGGACGTGAAGGGAAAGGGCAAGAAGGACGAGATCGTCAACGTTTCCGACGGATACGCCCGGAACTACCTCTTCCCCCGGAATCTGGCGGCGGAAGCGGACGCCAAGGTCCTGAACGACATCAGGAACAAGGAGGCCGCAAAGGCCAGACGCATCGAGCTGGAGAAGCAGGCGGCCCGGGAGACGGCGGAAAAGCTCCAGTCCCTGCTTGTGAAGATCACCATCCAGAGCGGCGCGGACGGCAAGCTCTACGGCTCCGTGGGCACCAAGGACATCGCCGAGGCCCTTCAGGCTCAGCACGGCATCGAGATCGACAAGCGCAAGATCGTGCTGGACAGCGCCATCAAGGCCTACGGCACCTATACGGTGGACGTGAAGCTATACCCCGAGATCGCCGGCAAGCTGAACGTTCTGGTTTGCGGCTGAGCAAACCCGGTCTGCGGGTAAGCATACCGGGGCGCGGCTGAACGGAACGGCCCTGTTCCGCGCCGATTCACCATCCTGTCATCCCAAGGGAGGTCACCATGCGCTTCGATCCCATCTTTACCGGCTCCTCTCCGGAGCTGGACTGCCCGCCGTTTCCCGTCTCCGTCCCCGGAAACATCCAGGCCGATTTTATAAAGGCCCATCCGGAGTTCATCCGCGACATCAACTTCGGTCTGGAACACCGGAGGATGACGGAGCTGGAGCCCCTCACCTGGATCTATAAAACCACGCTGGACTATACCCTTTCCCCCGGAGAGAAGCTCTGGTTCGTCACGGAGGGGATCGACTACGTCTGGTTCCTTCTCCTGGACGGGAAGGAGTTCTACGCCCACGAAGGCATGTTCTCCCGGGTGGAGCTCTGCCTCACGGACCTGCTGGGAGAACGGCTCCGGCCCGGCGCGGAATTCGCCGTGAAGATCCATCCCCACCCCATGCGGGAAGGCGCACCCTTCGGACGGGCTCAGGCGGATATGTGCGTCAAGCCCCCCGTCTCCTACGGCTGGGACTGGCATCCCCGGGCCATCCCCTCCGGCATCTGGGATGACACCTATTTCGAGACCCGCGGGCCGGGCCATATCGACCGGGCGGAGGTGCGCTACATCCTCTCCCCCGACCTGACGCGGGCGGACGTGTTCGTTGACGCCGACACCCGCGCGGAAGCCCTCTTCCGGATGTACGCCCCCGACGGGAGCCTGATTTACGAAAAGACCGCGGCGCCCGGCGCGCTCTCCCTGGTCTTCTCCGTCCGGGACCCCGTCCTCTGGCAGTGCCGGGGCATGGGAGAGCCCGCCCTCTATACCTGGGAGGTCCGGACGGCGGACGACGTGAAGACCGGGACCGTGGGCTTCCGCCGGGTGAGGCTGGTCATGAACGCGGGGGCATGGCGGGAACCCGTGGAGTTTCCCAAGACCCGAAGCGTTCCCCCGGCCCAGATCGAGCTCAACGGGTGGCGCGTCTTCGCCAAGGGCTCCAACTACGTCAATCAGGAAATCTTCACCGGCACCCTGACCCGGGAGCGGTACGAGGAGGCCGTCCGGGACGCCGCCGCCTGCAACATGAACATCTTCCGCTGCTGGGGCGGCTCCGGCATCCAGAAGGAGGACTTCTACGACCTCTGCGACCGGTACGGGATCATGGTTTGGGCGGAGTTCCCCCTGGCCTGCAACGAGTACCGGAACGATTCCCGCTACCTGGCCGTGCTCCGGCAGGAAGCGGAAGCCATCGTGAAAAAGCTCCGGCGGCACCCGTGCGTAGTCCTCTTCTGCGGCGGCAACGAGCTTTTCAACAGCTGGTCCCGCATGACGGATCAGCATCTGGCCCTGCGGCTTCTGAACGCCGTGACCCTGGAGCAGGCGCCGGAGATCCCCTTCATCCCCACCTCCCCGCTGTTCGGCATGAAGCACGGAGGCTACACCTTCCTTGACCGGATGACGGGACTGGACCCCTACGCCCTGTTCGGATCGACGAAGGCCACCGCCTACACCGAATTCGGCATGCCCGGCATCCCCTCGGCGGACTATCTCCGCTCCGTGATCCCGCCGGAGGAGCTCTTTCCGCCGAAGCCCGGGAAAGACAGCTCCTGGCAGGCCCACCATGCCTTCGACGCATGGGGACCGGACGCCTGGCTCTGCCTCCCCACCCTGGAGCGGTTCGGTGACGTCTCCTCCCTCGAGGCCATGGCGGAGACCTCTGCCTGGCTCCAGCGGACCGGCTACAAGGCGGTGTTCGAGGCGGCCCGGCGGCAGAAGCCCTACTGCTCCATGGCGGTGAACTGGTGCTGGTGCGAGCCCTGGAAATGCGCCGTCAACAACTCGCTGATCGCCTGGCCCCACGTCAGAAAGAGCGCTTTCAATGCGGTCCGGGACTCCCTCCGGGACGTGCTGGGCGCCGCCGCGATCCCGAAATTCATGTGGGCCCCGGGTGAGGAGATGACCCTCGAGCCGTGGCTTCTGAACGACTCCCCCGACCCGCAGACGGGCCGCGTCACCCTGTCCGTCACGGTGAACGGGGAAACCCATGTCGTCGGCACCGCCGAGCTGTCCGCGGACCCTCTCTCCAACGCCCGCGGCGGGCCCGTGACCTTCACCCTGCCCGACGGCATCCCGTCCAAAACCCGCTTTACCGTCACCGCCGTCCTCGAACAGCCGGATGGGCGTATGACAGAAAACGTCTACGAGCTGGTGATCGAGGCAAAAGAGAATTGATGTCCCGCTATGCTTGATATTTGTCTTCCCGGCACCGGAGGGACCGTCCCCCGGCTCGACCGCTTTCTCAGCTGCTGCTACATGCGGCACGAGGGGCGCGGTCTGCTCATCGACTGCGGGGAAGGGACCCAGCTGGCCGTAAAAAAAGCCGGCTTCTCCCTGGGCCGCATCGATCTGATCCTGCTGACCCATTTTCACGCCGACCACTGCAGCGGCCTCCCGGGGCTTCTCCTGTCCATGGGGAACGAGGGCCGGACCGAACCCCTCCTGATCTGCGGACCCCGCGGCGTGGACGGCATCGTTAAGGCTCTCACCGTCATCGCCCCGGAGCTGCCCTTCCGGATCCGGACCCGGACCCTCTCCGACTTCGACACGGAGGACGTGGCTGGCTTTTCCGTCACCGCCTTCGAGCTGAAGCACTCCTGCCCCTGCCTGGGCTACGACGTGCGGATCCGGCGGGGGGGAAAATTCGACGTGGAAAAGGCGAAGGCCCGGGGCGTCCCACAGCGGCTCTGGTCCAAGCTCCAGAAGGGGGAGTCCCTCGAGGGCTTCTCTCCGGAGGACGTGCTGGGCGAGACCCGCCGCGGGATCCACGTGACCTACGCCACCGACACCCGCCCCGTGGAGATCATCTCCCTCATGGCCTCCGACGCGGATCTTCTGGTCTGCGAGGGGATGTTCGAGCGGGAAAAGCGGGCCCGCGCCGCGGAATCCTCCCACATGACCATGGAGGAGGCGGCGAGGCTTGCGAAGGACGCGGGATGCCGCCGTCTGTGGCTCACCCATTACAGTCCCGCCCTGCCGGATCCCTCCGTCTGCTTCGGCGAGGCGGAGTCGATCTTCCCGGCGGCGCGGCTCGGCACGGACGGTCTGACCGAAACCATCCGCTTCGACGACGAACCCTGACTTCCCGAACGGACACAATCTGATACTGTTTTCTTTCTATAAAGCTATCTATATGGGTTTTGATCGCAAGATGTAGAAGGCGAATCGCCTTGCGATGAGCTCGCGTACAATAACTCTGATAAGGTTGGATGACTAAATTGGTGTGGCAAGGTTTCGGCTACACATAATTGACATAGTCTGTCCCTATCCATTTCAGAAGTTCTTGCCAGGCATTTATGCCTTGGGCTTCCTTTCAAGAAGCCGCGTAACTCTTTAGAAGGGATTTAGTATGAGAAGGGACAATCTGATAAAGAATGTAGATCCGCCATGCCGTCTGATCTGAAATCCAAAAAACGCGCAGGGAAGGCCGTCCGCTGTCATGCCGGACACCGCCTCCGCCTGCGCCGAAAAGCTCTGCATGGCCTGGACCGGTTCGAGATCCACGAGGCCGCAGAGCTTTTGCTGTTTGAATCCATCCCGCGCCGCAACACCAACGAGACCGCCCACGCCCTGACGGACCGGTTCGGCTCCCTGACGGCCCTGTTGAAGGCGTCCCCGGAGGAATTGGTCCGGGTGCCCGGCATCGGTCCCGTGACCGCCGGACGGATCGCCTCCATTCTGCCCGACACGGCCCGCCGGATGACGGACGCCCTGCGGGAGGAGGAGCCCCTCGGCCGGTGGTCGCTTCTGGCCGCGGCGGATTTTCGCCTGAACGTCATGGAGGAGTGCGGCGCGGTGCTTCTGCTGAACCGTGCGCTCCGGCTGACGGACTGGCTCCCGGCAAGGGATCCCTGCTCCCTTCTGCGGCTGTACGAGCTGGCGGAGGAGAGGACGTCGGCCGGAGGAGGAGAATCGGCTCCCGCCTTCCGGATCGTGCTGATCCGAAGGGACGCCGCGGACCGCCTGACCGCCCTCGCCCCGACCCTGCGGGACTGCTTCCCGGGCGCGCGCCGGATCCTCGTCCTCACCCCCGACCGGAGGATGGAGGAGGTCTGAAGGTATTGTGTATTCACACGATTTCATCATCCCTTGCTCTTCCCGAGGAGGCGGCTTTTTTCCGCTTCGGCCTCCCGCACGACGGACTCGTCCGCAAGGCCCCACTCGTTTTTCAGATTGTCCAGGATCCGGTCCCAGGTGTCCGCGGCGGCCCGGCAGTCTCCCCGGATCTCGCAGATGGCGGCGATGCCCTCCAGCGCGTCCGTGAACCGGGGCTTCTTGTTGGCCTCCGCTTCGTAGGACGCCTCGTAGCACGCGACGGCCCGGTCGTAATCGCACTTGCCTGCGTAATACTGGGCGGCCTCGAAGAGGAAATCCGGATCCCCGGCGAACTCCTCCAGCCCGGCCTCCATCAGGGCGTCCGCGGTCTTCACGTCGAACTCCGCCAGGGCGATATGGGCTTCGTACACGCGGATCAGCACGGGCCGTGCGCCGGGGAGCTTCCGGTAGGCGTCCAGATAGCCCCGGGCCTCCTCCGCGCGTCTGTCCGCCAGCAGATTGTCCAGCAGATAGAGGTACGGCAGAGGTGTGGGCGGATCGCTCCGGTCCCCTGCGACGACCTCCTTGTAGAAATCGATGACGCGGGCGTGGTTGGAGCAGTTCCAGTCCCAGACGTTCGCGCCCTCCGCCCGGCACAGGAGCCACTGGCAGTCCTTCACGCCGGGCGCGAGGCGGATGCTCTCTCTTGCGTACCGGCTCACCTTCCGGGCGTCGGACTCCATGCGGTGGTGGTACAGGTCGGCGAGGAGGCTCAGGACGCGGCGGTTCTTCTCCCCGTCCGGATCCTCCGCGGAATCCCTTGCACCCAGCTGTCCCTTCAGGTACTCCTCGTATTCGAAGAACAGCTCTCCGGGCAGCTCGTCCTCCGTCTCCATCCGGCTTTCTATCCGGCGCAGGCGTTCCTCCGTCGTCCGGTCGAACAGCTCGTCAATGCTGACGCCAAATGCCGCTGCGATGGCGGGAAGCAGGGCGATGTCGGGCATGGCGGCCTGATTCTCCCATTTGGACACGGCCTGCGCGCTGACGGTCAGCCTCTCCGCCAGCTGCTCCTGCGTCCATCCGGCCTTATACCGGAGCTGTCTGATGATCCGTCCCAGTTCCATGGTTCATTCTCCTTTAGTTTGTTCCGGGCAGCTCTGTGCCCTCCGGTGATTTGATTATACACAGCCGGGCGGGAGAATGCAATAACGCGGTTTTCCGGTTCGCTCAACCGGAGGTTGAGGGGGAAGGGGGAGAAAAAATAGGGAGCGTTGTTTTCATCCATCAAAGAGTCTGATGATTGACAGCTTCACTGTCCATTTCTGTTCCCTTTTGCGGTATTGATAGAAGCGATCAGCATACGTTTGATCTCTTCTGCCTGCGATAATAACAGATCATAGTGATACTCAAAAATACCGGTGCGTTTCAGCAGCGTCAGCCAGTAGATACTTTCGCCTGTTTCCTTAAGGGAGATATGGAGTTTGGCAATAAAATCCGCCTTGCTGCTGCCGTATACCGCTTCATTGATATTTGCCCCGATTGATGTCGCGGAACGAAGAAGCTGTTTGGCAATCGTTGTGTCTTTTTTGGATTTGGAATACTCTTCATAAAACAGAACAACCTGTAATGCAAATTCCAGCGATTTATCGAGTAATGGACTTTCCATACATTCACATCCGTATTCAGCGGGTATACCAGAATTTTTAATAAAACCAGTGTTTTGCGGAGCAAAACTACCACTTCTCTTCCCTTTTCTCTCTTCTCTCTTCACTGGAAAAGCCGCTTGGGAGAACTGAGAGAAGAGAGGAGAACGAAGAGTGAAAAGTGAAGAGTAGAAAAAGAAAAAGCCGCTCACGCGACTTTTTCTTTTTGATGGGGGAAGGTGGATTCGAACCACCGAAGGCGGTGCCAGCAGATTTACAGTCTGTCCCCTTTGGCCACTCGGGAATTCCCCCATGTCCGCTCCGGTTCTCACCGGCGCTTGATTATTATAACACGGTGCGCAGGATTTGTCAAGGGGGTTTTTCAGGTTTTTTCCGGGATTTTGACCTGTTTTTTTCCGGGGACGGCACGGACTCCGGGGCAGGACGGTGCAAAATCCCCTTGACCGCAGGCTGGTTTTATGCTATAATGATAAAAGGAGAAGCGTCATCGTTATCCGCATCCATATCAAAAAACAAGGAGAATCGTTATGAAAAAGTGGAGATGCACCATCTGCGGCGAGATCGTGGAGAGCGACATCCGCCCCGAGAAATGTCCCCTCTGCAAGGCTCCCGGCGAAAAGTTCGAGGAAATCGTGGAAGAAAACCTGAGCTGGGCCGCTGAGCACCAGGTCGGCATCATCGACGGCGTTCCGGAAGAGATCGTCGAGGGACTCCGCTCCAACTTCCAGGGCGAATGCTGCGAAGTCGGCATGTATCTGGCCATGGCCCGCGTCGCCTTCCGCGAGGGGTATCCGGAGATCGGTCTGTACTGGGAGAAGGCCGCTTATGAAGAAGCCGAGCACGCCGCCAAGTTCGCGGAAATGCTGGGCGAGGTTGTGACCCCCTCCACCAAGACCAACCTGGAGCTGCGCGTGGCCGCCGAAAACGGAGCCACAGCCGGCAAGACCGAGCTGGCGAAGAAGGCCAAGGCCCTCAATCTGGACGCCATTCACGACACCGTCCACGAGATGGCCCGCGACGAAGCCCGTCACGGCAAGGCGTTCAAGGGTCTGCTGGAGAGATATTTCGGCTGATCGAACCGGAAAGAGGAAGCCGCGGACCGCTCGTCCTGGCTTCCCTTTTTGTTTTCCTTTATTTACCAGTCCGCGTCCGGCGCGGCTGTTCGGAGGTACCGTATGAAATCCACCCGTCCCCTTCTGACCGCGCTTCTGGCCGCGGCCCTGTCCGTCTGCCTGCTCCTCCCGGCCCGGGCGGACTTTTCCGACGTACCCCCGGAGCACTGGGCATACGCATATGTGCTCCGCGCGGAGGAGGCCGGGGCTGTGAACGGCGTGGGCGGCGGCCTGTTCGATCCGGAGAGCTCCGTGACGGAGGCCCAGTTTTACGCCATGCTGCTGCGGACCCTGTCGGACGTCTCCCTGGAAGGCTATGATCCCGGAACCGTGTGGTACGACGTCTACCTGGCGGCCGCGGCGGACACCGATCTGTCGGACGGGGTGTACGCCCTCTCCCCGGACACGCCGCTGAACCGGTTTCAGATGGCGCAGGTCATGTTCAATCTGGTCCGGGGGCCCCGGGACGAGGAGCATGTGGCGGAGGTGCTGGCCTCGATCCCGGACGGGACCGTGGTGCCGGAGGGCTACCGGTACGCCGTGGCCTTCGTCTATTCCGCTGGGCTGATCCGGGGCATGGATAAGGCGGGCTCCTTCCTGGGGGATCTGCCCATGACCCGTGCCCAGGCCGCGGCGGTGTGGTGCCGTCTGGCGGATTATCTGGCGGAGTTCGGCGCAAACGATGAGATCACGGACAACCCGCCGCCCTTCCCCGCGGAGGATCCTCTGCCCGAGCTCCCCGAACCGGCGGATCCCGGTTCCGAGACCGTGACTGCGCCCGGCGAGGATGCCGGAGGAGTCATGACGGTGAACGGGACCGATTACCGGGTCGGCATGACCGAGGAGGACCTGACCGCGCTGGCCGGGAAGCCGGACGAGATCCTCGAGGCCTTCGGGGACTACCGCTGGTACGTGTTCGGCACCGGCGACTACGAGCGGAGCTTTTTCGCCGCCGGCGTGACGGAGGGGCGCGTGGTCCTGCTCCTTTCGGCGGGCAAGGCGTTCTCCGTGGACTACCTGGGCGCTCCGCAGACCTGGGGCTCCGGGATCGGCGGGCTTCCCCACGGATCCCTGGCGGAGACGGTCACGGAGGAGGGAGCTGCCGACAGCACGACGCTCTTCTTCGACAAGAACAACGGGTACGCCCTCTACATGGCGCTGACCGCCGAAAAGCAGTACCTGCGGATCCCCTTCTACGCCGGGACCTTCCACGTCACGGCGGAGGAATGCGATGGGGAGGCCCGCCTAATCCTTCATCTGGTCAATGCCACCCGGGCGGGATACGGCATCCGTCCCATGGCATGGGATCCCGCGGCGGCGGAGGCGGCCCGTCTCCACGCGGAGGACATGACCCGGCTGGAATACTTCAGCCACCAGAGCGCGGACGGCCGGAGCATGACCGATCGGCTCGAGGAGGCGGGAGCCGGCTCCTGGTCCGCCTGCGGGGAGAACATCGCCAAGGGATACTGGGGAGCCGTGGAGGTCCACGCCTGCTGGATCGGCTCGCCGGGACACCGGGAGAATCTGCTGTCTGACGAATACACCCGGTTCGGCGCGGGCATCTCCGTGAGCGGAACCGTCACAAATTATGTGGAAGATTTCTATACCCGGATGGGGGAATGACCCATGCCCCGGAGGCTCTCTATGACGCATCTGACCCTGACCCGCACCATCGCGGCGGCCCTGACGGCGGCTCTCCTGCTCCCCGTCTGCGCCTCCTGTTCCAAGGACGGCCCGGCGGAACTCTCCCAGTCCCAGATCCCTTCGGATGAAACAGACAGGGACGATATCGACAACGCGGAGGAGACGGACGAAATCCCCGCCCTGACCTCCGACACGGCGGCCTTCGCGGATTCCACCGCCTTTTTCAGCCTGCGCACGGAACGGAAGCGGTCCGATCCCGGGGAGCTGGGCGTGACCCTGTCCTACGACGGCGTGGAGCTGCCCAGAATGGGAAAGACGTATCTGCTCCCCGTGGAGGCGGATTTCCCGGCACAGTCCCTATTAAAGCTGTCGGCGGGAGCCGGGGCGGAGGAGGGGACCCTGTACGTGGACAGCCACCTTCTCGACATCGGGATCTCCCCTCTGCTGTCCCACAACACCCGCACGGACCTGTGCTTCTGCACGGAGGACCGGTACGCCAACATTGAGCTGTGCTTCACCACCCTGCCGGTGCTGTCCGCGGACGTGAAGCGCTCCTCCCTGGGCTGGGAGGACCGGGGGTGCGCCTTCTCCCTCTGGGAGGCGAAGAACGGCATGCTCCGGAGGACCGACTCCCCGGCTGCGATCCGGATCCGCGGCGCGTCGTCCTCCAACATGCCGAAAACCGGGCTGAAGCTCTCCCTGAAGGACGGGGACGGCAATCCGAAGGGGCTGCCCCTCCTGGGGATGCGCCGGGACGACGACTGGATCCTCTACGCCAGCTATTCCGACAACACCCACGTGCGGGACGCGGTGGGCTGGAACCTCTGGCGGAAGATGACGAAGTCCGCGGGGCTCGATCCCTCCGGCGCGCTTGAGACCCGGTGGGTGGAGCTGATCCTCGGCGGACAGTACGACGGCTTCTACCTGATGCTGGAGCCCATGGATCAGAAGACCCTGAAGCTGGACGCGGAAAAGGGAGATTCCCTCTTCAAGTGCAAGACCTGGGACGTGCCGGAATCGAAGCTGCTGGCCCGGCAGAACGCCCGCGCGGAGTCCTTTTCCTCGCTGGATCGGAAATATCCCGACCCGAAGGAGGGGACGAAGGAGGACTGGAAGAACATCGCCGCGTTTGTCGCCGTATGCTACGAGAGCTCCGGAGAGGAGTTCGCGGCCGGAGCGGAGGCGGTGATGGACCGGGACGAGATTCTGGAATACTGGCTGTTTCTGAACCTGACCATGGCGGCGGACAACACGTGGAAGAACACCTATTATGCCGTGCGGGACGGAAAGGTCACCGCGTATCCCTGGGATCTGGACATCACCTTCGGGCTGGGCTGGAACGGGGACATGGCGAACAACTTCCTGTGGGAGGAGCCCGGTATGGACACCCGCACCTACGATTTCCAGGCGGGGCGGCGGCTCATCAAGTACGTTCCCGGATGCGGGGATTATGTCCGTCAGCGGTACGAGACCCTGAAAAAGGCGGGGATCTGCTCCTCCGACGCTCTCATCGCCGACGCGGAGGTCCAGTGGGCCCTTCTCCACGACAGCGGCGCGTGGAAGAGGAATCTGGACCGCTGGCCTTCCGTCAGCAGCACGGATTCCCTGGACTACTTCAAGGCCACGGTCCGCTCCCGCGAGGTCTGGTTTGAGGATTATCTCGAGACCCTGCCGTGACCTTATCCGTCGCGGCCATCATCACTGTCCACCGGAGGCATCGAGGTTTCATGTCCGGATTTGATACCTTTGTTTTCATCATCGAGCTTGTGAGCATCACGTCCTTCGGCATCTCCGGGGCCCTGACCGCCATCCGGAAGCACATGGACGTGTTCGGCGTCATCATCGTGGCGGTCACAACGGCCCTGGGCGGCGGCGTCATCCGGGACCTGCTTCTGGGCGTGATCCCGCCGAAGAGCTTCAACCGGCCCATCTACGCGGCGGTCACGGCCTCCTTCGCCCTCATGGCCTTCATCATCGAGTATCACCACGCGAAGAGGCACACGCCGGGGGAGCCCTTCACCGGGAAATTCACCGAGGGAGCCATGTTCTGGCTGGACACCCTGGGCCTGGCCATCTTCACCATGGTGGGGGTGGCGGTGGCCCACGAGTCCTCCGTGCCGGACAACAGCTTTCTCTTCTGCTTCGTGGGCGTCATGACGGGCGTGGGCGGCGGCGTCCTGCGGGATCTTCTGTGCCAGAATATGCCCTACATCTTCGTGAAGCACTTCTACGCCAGCGCCTGCGTCGTCGGGGCCGTGGTCTGCGAGGTCATGTGGGAGCCGGCGGGAAAGATAGCCGCCATGCTGACGGGTACGGCGGTGGTCATGCTCCTGCGCTTCTTCGCCGCCCGCTTCCGCTGGAACCTGCCCCGGGTGCCGGAGATCGGCGGGGAGAAAAAAAGCTGAGCCCGGAACGATATTTTCGGACGCACTCCGTTTCCGACAAAGACGGAGTGCGTTTTTTTGTGCAATAATCTACATTTATAGAAATATCGCCCATGAAAAATGGCACCCGGAATTTCCGGATGCCGATTCTTCAAAGCTAATACCCGGATTCGAACCGGGGACCTCGTCCTTACCAAGGACGCGCTCTACCAACTGAGCCATATTAGCATTGAGAGCGCTGTGCGCTGTCAACGGATAAGATTATATCACCGCGCCTCCCTTTTGTCAAGGGAATTTTAGAAATTTCCAAAAAAAGTTTTCCGCGAAAGGACCGGCCCGTCTCCGGACCGCTCTTCTCCCTTGCGCCGCGGCGGAAAATCTGCTATAATACAGAAAAACCATCCGTCGGAGGCCCACCGTGATTCCTGTTCTGTCCGTCGATCTGATGAAGCGAAGCGACGCCCGCGCCTGTGAAAGCATCCCCGCCCGGGATCTGATGGAGCGCGCCGGGGAGGGCATGCTCCGCGCTCTTCTGGACCGGATGCACCCCCTCTCCTCCGCCGCCGTGGTCTGCGGGAGCGGAAGCAACGCGGGAGACGGCTTCGTGCTGGCCCGTCTGCTCCGGGAGGCCGGGATTCCCGTCGCGGTCTTTACCCTCTCCGACCGGCGCACGGAGGCCGGGGCATATCACGCTTCGCTCTGCGCGAAGGCGGGCGTTCCCATCCGTCCCTTCGAGCGGGGGACCGATCTCACCTCCTTCGCGGCGGTGGCGGACTGCATTCTCGGCATCGGCTTCACCGGACGTCTGCGCGCTCCCGCGTCGGATGCCGTCCGGGCGGTCAACCGGGCCGGGGAGGCGGGCGCCTTCATCCTGTCCGCGGACATCAATTCCGGGCTGAACGGGGACAACGGTCTGGCCTTCCCCGCCGAGGACGCGGAGCCCGGGGAGGGTCCCCTCTGCGTGAAATCCGATCTGACGGTGTCCGCGGGAGGCTTCAAGCCGGGGCATTTTCTCAGCATGGCCAAGGACGTCATGAAGGAGAAGATCAATCTGGACATCGGCATCGAGCCCGTCGCGGAGCCGTATCACCTGATGGAGGCCTCCGACGCGGCCGCCGCCTTTCCGCCCCGGCTGAATTTCTCCAACAAGGCGGACTACGGCTACTGCGCCCTCATCGGCGGATCGGACCGGTACAGCGGCGCGGTGCGGCTGGCGTCCCTGTCCTGCGCGGCGGTGCGGTCCGGAGCGGGCGTGGTGAAAACGGCGGCCCCCGCGTCTCTCTGTCCCCTCATCGCGCCGTCCATCCTGGAGGCCACGCTCTTTCCCATGCCGGAGACGGAGGGACGCCTGCGCTTCGATCCGGACGCCCTCGGGGAGCTGACCCGCGGGATCCGGTCCGCGGCCTTCGGCATGGGCGTCGGACCCGGGCCGGAGACGGAGAAGATCGCCGCGTGGCTTCTCGCCCATTTCGAGGGGGCTCTGGTGATCGACGCGGACGGCCTGAACGCCCTGAGCAGCATGGAGGGGGATCCTCTGCGGGAGTCCCGGGCCCGGGTGATCCTGACGCCCCACATGCTGGAGTTCGCCCGCCTGCTGCATCTGCCCCGGGAGACCGGCGTGGCGGAGGTGCTGAGCGATCCCGTGGGTCTGGCGGAGCGGTACGCCCGGGACCACGGCGTGACCCTGCTTCTGAAGGGACCGGCCACGGTGGTCACGGACGGGGAGAGGACGATCCTCACGGACCGCGGATGCCCCGGCATGGCGACGGCGGGCAGCGGGGACGTGCTGTCGGGGGTTCTGGCGGCGGTCTGCGGCTTCTGCCCGGATCCCGTGACGGCGGCGGCTGCCTCTGCCTGGATCTGCGGCGCGGCCGGCGAGCTGGCGGAGGAGGAGATGGGTCCGGTCAGCATGGCGGCGGGAGACACGGTGGGAAAGCTCCCGGCGGTGATCCGGTCCCTGACCCTGCCGGACGCTCGTGTGTCCGCACGATGAGGAGGGAAACCGTCTCAGAGGACCGATTTTTCCGGATTGATCTGTTTCTCCCAATCCTCACGGAGCTGTCCCGAAGCTCCGGCGGGGCGGTCACGATTGATACGGATTCGCGCTTACATCCAGCTCTTCCAGACGTCGGGGGCGTATCCCACCGTGGCGGCCTTTCCGTTCCGGACGATGGTGAGCTTCAGGACGGACTGGTTCTCAAAGGCCTTGTCCGCACGGTCCCTCTCCCCGAGGAATTTCACCAGGGAATACAGCTCCCGGTCCCGGCAGTCCGGATCCAGCATGGCGTCAAGGGACCCCGCCGCCCGGAGCACCGCGTCAAACTCTCCCCGGGAGAGGCCCTTATCCTTCATGTCCACGTACTGATACCGGATGCCCCGCTCCTTGAAGAACCGCTCGGCGGCCCGGGTGTCCTTGCTTTTCTTCGTTCCGAAAATCTGAATATTCATGTCACCGTCGTCCGATCCCGCGGGGACAGTCGCATTCACTCCTGAAAAATGGAGAAATGCGACAGCTTTTTTGTGATTCATACTAATCTCATTCTAAAAGGGAAAACGCGGCTTCTTGAAAGGAAGCCCCAGGCATGAATGCCTGGCAAGAACTTTATAAATACACTGGTGCAGCATTCTTCTCTTCGTGCAGCACGGGGTAACGT
>Ga0256405_10002910_pt1 | contig 37127 bp, 29 predicted proteins | sample RumenRJG_02DNA_FD_189096 | JGI IMG/M metagenome (GOLD analysis project Ga0256405, IMG submission 189096) | Bovine rumen microbial communities from Lethbridge, Alberta, Canada - RJG_02 | ecosystem: Host-associated > Mammals > Digestive system > Stomach > Rumen | place: Canada: Alberta...
CAGGGCCCAATGCTCTCCTCGGCGGACAGTCCAGTCAAGGTGGCTCAGGATGGTGCGGTCGCCATAGCGTATGGTGACGTCGTGAAAACTGATGACTTCGGGAGCATCGGTGTCCTGACTAAGGTCGACGACATCTGTGACATAGTCGGGGATATCCTTACGGCGCGAGACGACGATATAGATATGTAGGTTGTCGGTTTCCGACAGTTGTCGCAGCAGATTACGCAGCTGGTCGCGCGTCGCAGCATCAAGACCAATGAAGGGGTTGTCGATGATCAGTGTATGCGGCTGCGACAATAGCGTTCTGGCAAGCTGGAACTTACGCAGTTCACCGCTCGAGAGGGTGATGATGTAACGGTCGAGCAGTTCGCCAAGACCGAAGGTCTCGTAGAGGTGCTGCTGCTGACGACGGCGCTCAGGGGTGTCGTCGCCGGTCTCGCGGAATGCTTTTTCAAGGAGTTGTGCCACCGTCGGCGTTTCTGCGTCAATGTCGTGCTGGTTCCACCGCAGCTGGAGATAGTAGGCCTGGTCGGTAGCCACGCCGTAGGAGTCGCGGAAGGCCACGTAGCGCACTTTGTCGCTGGCCATCTGGCGCCGCATCTTTTCCACATATTGTGTCTTGCCGCTGGCGTTAGGGCCGTAAATAGCAGTTATCTTCATTTCTTTATCTTGTCAGGGTTCTTGTTTACAAAGTCTTTCCATCCACGGTATTTCACGTCGCTCTCCGGACGTCCTATTTGGAGATAGTGACAATAGGCAGCTCCAAGGGCGTCGGTGGCGTCCATAAACTTCGACATGTCCTCATCCTTAAGTTTGAGCAAACGCTGCAGCATACCCGCAACCTGCTCCTTAGAAGCAGAGCCGTTGCCCGTGAGCGCCATCTTGATTTTCATAGGGGCATATTCGTGGATTGGTACGCCGTGATGGATGGCGGCGGCAATGGCGACGCCCTGAGCCCGTCCTAACTTCAGCATCGACTGCACGTTCTTGCCAAAAAAAGGAGCCTCGATGGCCAGCTCGTCGGGAAGCCACGCGTCGATGATACCCGTCACGCGCTCGAAAATATGTCCCAGCTTAAGGTAGGCATCAGGAAAGCGCCTGAGGTCGATGACACCCATCGTCAGCATCTGCGCCTTACCGTCGACGACCTTCAGCAATCCGTAGCCCATGATATTGGTGCCGGGATCAATGCCTAAGATAATCTTTTCTTTCATGATGGGTGCAAAGTTACTAAGTTTTCCTCAAATATGCATCATCATTTGTGGGTATTCTCATATTTTTCTTGGCAGATGTAAACGAATTGCGAAAAATAGTTGTATCTTTGCACACATGAAACTTTCAGAACTGAAAACAGGTGAGCAGGGCGTCATCGTGAAGGTGTACGGCCATGGCGGCTTCCGTAAGCGCATCGTTGAGATGGGCTTCGTTAAGGGACAAAGCGTTGAGGTGTTGCTTAACGCACCGCTGCAAGACCCCGTGAAATACCAGATTATGGGCTACGAGGTGTCGCTGAGACACCAGGAAGCCGATATGATAGAGGTTGTAAAACAGACCCAAGAGACCCACCCCCATCCCCTCCCTGTGAGGGAGGGGGGGGATATGTCTGACGGCGAGGTAATCACTCCCCTCCATCACAGGGAGGGGACGGGGGAAAGTCTTCACGAGGCCCTTCGTGCTCGCCGCCACCTGAACGTCGCTTTAGTGGGCAACCCCAACTGCGGTAAGACGTCGCTGTTCAACTATGCGTCGGGCGCCCATGCCCACGTCGGCAACTACAGCGGCGTGACCGTCGATGCCACCGTGGCTAAGGCTCAGTTCTTCGGTTACGACTTCTCGCTGACCGACCTGCCAGGCACCTATTCGCTGACGTGCTATTCGCCTGAAGAACTCTATGTGCGACAGCATCTGACGGAACAGACTCCCGACGTTGTCATCAATGTCGTTGACGCCTCGAACCTGGAGCGCAATCTCTATCTGACAACACAGCTGGTAGATATGAATATCCGAATGGTTTGTGCATTGAACATGTACGACGAATTCGAACGGCGTGGTGACCACGTCGACCTGAAGACGCTCTCAACGCTCTTTGGCATGCCGATGGTGCCTACCTCGTTTAAAACTGGTATGGGCGTCAAAGAACTGTTCAAGGCCGTCATTCAGGTGTATGAGAATACTCAGGGAACGTCGCGACATATCCACATCAACTATGGTCACGAGATAGAGGGCGGTATCAGCGATATCCAGAAATACCTGAAAGCCGATGAACACATCCGCCAACGCTACTCTACGCGCTATCTGGCCATCAAACTGCTGGAGGGCGATACGTCGGCAGCGGCATATATCAAGCAACATTTCGACGAGGAGCACCGTCCTGAAGACTACGCGGCGCTGCAGCAAGCCTGTCAGCGTGCCTCGAATCGTGTCAAGGAAGAGACGAACAACGACGCCGAGACGGCCATCATGGATGCCAAGTACGGCTTCATCAACGGTGCGCTGACGGAGGCCGGCTACCAGACGGGCACGAAGGAGAACATCTACCGCACGACCCACCTGATAGACAACGTGCTGTCGAACAAGTACGTTGGTTTCCCCATTTTCTTCCTCATCCTCTACGTGATGTTCCAGACCACCTTCTCCTTAGGGCAATACCCGATGGACTGGATAGAAGAAGGCGTCAATTGGTTGGGTGAATGGATAGGTGCATCAATGTCTGACGGACCATTGCGCTCTATGCTCGTCGACGGTATTATTGGCGGCGTAGGAGCGGTCATTGTGTTCCTGCCGCAAATCCTGATACTCTACTTCTTCATCTCGCTGATGGAAGACTCGGGCTATATGGCACGTGCCGCCTTCATTATGGACCGCCTGATGCACAAGATGGGACTTCACGGCAAGTCGTTTATCCCCCTGGTGATGGGCTTCGGTTGCAACGTGCCTGCCGTGATGGCTACACGTACTATTGAGAGCCGACGGTCGCGCTTGATTACAATGATGGTACTGCCGTTTATGTCGTGCTCGGCTCGCCTGCCTATCTATATAATGATAACAGGCTTCTTCTTTGCAGAGAAATACCAGTCGTTAGTGATGATCTCGCTGTATTGTGTAGGTATTCTGATGTCTGTCATTGTGAGTAATATACTGTCGCGTCTGGTCATCAAGGGCGAGGATACGCCCTTCGTGATGGAGCTGCCGCCATATCGCTGGCCTACGGCAAAAGCCATCGGTCGCCACACATGGGAGAAGGGGAAGGAGTATCTGAAGAAAATGGGCGGCGTCATCCTCGTCGCCAGCATCCTTGTCTGGGCCTTGGGATATTTCGGGACGATGGGTGTCGCTCCTTCGTTGTCAGAAAGCTTTATCGGCAGAATGGGACAGACCATAGAGCCGCTGTTCTTGCTGCAAGGATTCAATTGGCAATTGGACGTCTCGCTGATAGCTGGCGTTGGTGCAAAAGAAATCGTAGCGTCAACGATGGGGGTCTTGGGCGGTTTCGAAACCATCACACCACTGGCAGCCTATGCCTACCTGCTGTTCGTGCTGCTCTATTTCCCTTGCCTGGCAACGATTATTGCCATCAAACATGAGACTGGCTCATGGAAATGGGCTTGCTGCTCGGCGGTCTACACCACGATGATAGCTTGGGTGGTTTCTGCTGCCGTCTATCAGGTCGGACTACTCTTCAATGTGTGACAGGGAGTGAGCAAATGCCGTGAAGAAATTGGTCATAGCCTCAGAAGGATAATACTTGAGGTATTGTGCCGAGCGGCGGACATGCCACAGCATAGCCTGCGAGTTGGATGTATGCACGAAAATATCCTTGCCCTGAGAGAAATACCATTCTTCAGCGTGTGAGTTTCGCTGGCTGAAAATATTACGGATGAGCTGATTCATCAGTTCATCTGAAAGTGGTTTCATGAATGGCAGCTCTTCGGGAGTGAAATTCAGAGTACGTATTAGGATAGCAGCCGTCAGCTGGGCCATCTGCTCAAGTTTCAACCGCGTGATCCAGTCATTAAGCATGGCAAAGTCTATATTCTTGCCAGACTGTCGGAGAAAGATGCCAAATTCCACAGTGCGCTTGACGGGGATGCCGGCGTTTAGTATAAAACGAGCAATCCCTAAAAGGTGGAGTAGGGCAGTGCGCGTCTCCGTCTTGGAATCTTCGGCGTCCAGGATGTTCTGTAACTGATGATTCAGAATGGGGTTTGTCAGATGGTCTGACATAAGCAGGTCGTTGTCTTCGGTACTATGAATCTTTGCTTGGCTCCACTGCTGTAATAGAGGCTCAGGCACTTGCACGAAAAACTGGTTGCTGCAGCGCTTGATACCTTCGTATACCAGAGGTGAGACATCGTGCATCTCGGATAACTGGAAAAGCCTGTTCCACTTCCATGCTGAAAGCGGCTCTATCGTCTCGTCTGTTGCAAATGCTCCTGCACGTAGCAGACGGAAAAAGTTGCGTTCAATGATATTCATGAGTATTGTCTTGGATAGCGTAGGATGATAGCCAGCAGGGCGATAATACCGAGAGCCATCGGGTAATACAAATATGGTATGATGGCTATGGGGTTCAGGGATGCCAGTCCTGCCGCCATGAGGATTTGTGCGCCGTAGGGTAATATGCCCTGCGAGAAGCAGGAGAAGGTGTCGAGGATGGAGGCGCACTTGCGGTTGTCGAGTCCGAACCGGTCGCCAATCTGCTTGGCAATGCCGCCGACGGTGAGGATGGCCACCGTGTTGTTGGCCGTACAGACGTTGACGATGGACACCAGTGCCGCTATGGACAGTTCGGCTCCGCGCTTGCTGCTGACGTGATGGGTCATCAGACGGATGACGAAATCGATACCTCCCTGATGACGAATCAGTGCCAACAGACCGCCTGCCATCATCGTGATGATGATGAGTTCGCCCATACCAACGATACCTTCGCCCATAGCGCCCAACCATCCGTAGAAGTCGTAGGAGCCTCCTATCAAGCCGATGATGCCGGTCAGGACAATGCCGATGGTAAGCACCGCCATGACGTTCATGCCGCAGACGGCCGTCACCAGCACTGCAATGTAAGGTAAAACTTTGAGTGGCTCAATGGCTTTGATGTCGGTAGGTGCCTGTACGTCTGTTCCCATGAATACATAAATGATAAAGACGATGAGCGCAGCAGGAGCCACCATAAAGAGGTTGACACGGAACTTGTCGGAGAGACGACATCCCTGTGTCTGTGTGGCTGCTATTGTGGTGTCACTGATGAATGACAGGTTGTCGCCAAAAAACGAACCGCCTACAACAATGGCTGTCATCATGGCATGCGAAGTACCCGTCATATCGGCTATTCCTGCGGCAATCGGTGTCAATGCCACTATTGTGCCCACACTTGTACCTATGCTGAGTGATACGAAACAGGCTGCCAGGAATAGTCCTGCCAACAACATCTGTGGTGGCAGTAGCCATAAAGTAAGATTGACTGTTGCATCGATACAACCAATTATTTTGGCAGAGCTGGCAAAGGCTCCGGCAAGGACAAAAATCCAAATCATGAGCATCATCTGTTCCGTGGAGGCTCCGCGTGAAAACGTGTCGATGCGCTGATGGAGGGGAAGACCGCCGCTGATGATGACCGCATAGACGGAAGCTGCCATGAAAGCTACGGTGATAGGAACTTTATAGAAGTCGCCTGCCACGATGCTGGTCAAGAGGTAAAGCGCTATAAAAATCGCCAGGGGCGACAATGCTATCAATCCCTTCTTCATTCTTTTCTGTTTTTATCGTTCTTCTTGATACCGAAGAAATCGCCGAGACTGTTGAAGTCTTTCTTCATAATGATGCCAATGCCCTGAGTGTTCAAACTTGACCGAGTGAAGTAGCGGTCGTTGGTCTGATTGTAGACTTTCAGCGCGTAGTTGCCGTTAGGGGTAAGCAGGTAGCGCACGTCGAAGTCGCCGATAAAGGAGGGTGAAGCTTGAGTGGCGTTGTCACGATAGCCGAACTGTCCATTAATGAGCAGACGGTTGTTGAGCATACGGCCATTGACAATACCCTCGTATTCGGCATTGTTCCAACCCTCGGTGCCTGTAGAGATGTTGGCACCGAAGTTCCAATTGTTGTTCCTTAGAATCTGGTTTAGAACGTTGTTGATTTGTGTTGACAATGTACCGGAGAGGAAAGAGTTCATTGCGAGAGATGTACGGTCTAACTGCTCCTGCTGCGCAGCGTTGTTCTGTCCTTGACTATAGAAACGTCCTATACTTAAAAGATAGAGTACTTGCTGGTTCATTTCCTGCTGAGAGGAGAGTAGCGAGCGTATCATTTGTTTCTCGTCAGCATTGACGTTGGGAATGTCAAGGTCGAAGGTGACTTGTGGTGACATAGGTTGACCGCCAATATTCATGAGGCAGTTGACACGGACCGTGTTCGAAGAGAACGAGTTACCGATATTGAGGTCGGAAAGACTGACACCGTTGACAGTATAGAGAGCTTGCAGATTGAGTGCCGCCTCATAAGGATCACCGCCAAAGGTGATGGTGCCGCCTTGCTGAAACTGGAACTTCTTATTAATAATGTTTTGTATAGTGACATCGTAAGTGCCGGTCTCGACGGTGTAGATACCTTGCATTTGGAAAGCTCCCTTGTTGTAATAGGAAGCCTGGATGGTACCATTCCCTGCCAATGTGATGTAGTCGCCGGTCTTGGCGTCCATCAGTAGGCGCATCGTAGCCTCCGGGGTGGCATTGACGAGGAACGTCATATAGATATTGGTAGAACTTAATGCAGACTGTTGAGCGTCTGACGCCGCCTGGCCTGAATCACGACTGTTTGCATGCCAGGTGATATACTCGTGAGAGTTGATGGCGTCTGTCTGTGCAGCGTTATAGACAAAAACGGTGTTCTTCAATGGCGTTACATGACAATCAATATGAACGTCGTCGCCTTTCATGCGGATATTGACATTTCCCGCAGCAAAGACTGTTCCATAAAAGGACTGGTCGCCGAAGTCATCGAAGTCATATCCCAAGAACTTGTCTGTGGTGACATTAAGGTCGAGGCTCAGATTAGTAAGATCTTCATGGAAAATACCACCGCTGAGATATGCAATGTTCCCATGCTTATCGTAGAGTGGTTGGTGGTCGATGTGAATCTTGTTGGGTATCAAGGTTATAGTGTCGTTTCGCAACTGGTAGGTGGTGTTTGTCGGCGTAATGGTTGCTTCGCCGCTGACGACGAGACCACCCGTAAGGTTGATAGCTGACAGCGGGCCAGCCAGTCTGACGTCGCCCGTACCGTGTCCAGTGATATGCGAAATGAAAGATTCAGTAAACGAGTGCATAAAGTCGAGATAGGTGCCATGGGCCGAGATGCCTAAGTCAATGAAATCTTTTTCTGGTGAGACGTAACCATCAATATAAGTCATGGCTTCTGGACCGTCGTTGGCCGTAGCGTGAATGTCTATCTGCTTCTGCTGCTTGTTCCAGTTGACGAGTGCGTTTAGCGTGCCCATGCGTCCTTCCTGGAATTTAAAGTCATGGACGCTGAGCGAGGCTTTCATGTCGGGGGCGTTCAGTACCGAAGACAGGGTGGCTCTTCCCGATGCCTTTCCTGAGAAGGTGACAGCATCGAAGTTGACAAGGTCGAGTATATAGGCAACCTCTACACCTTTGAGGTCTACAACGACTGTGTCGGAAGGTTGCTTGGAGGCCGTTCCGTCTATGGTGATGTATTGTTGATCGTTATGGACGATGAAGTGGTCTACCAAAAGCCGCTCAGAAGAATAAAGCACGTCAGAAGGTTCTATGAGCCACTTAGAGTTATCGATGATGACTGTTGAGGGGAGAAAGCGCGCATGGGCTTCGGCTAATCCATGATTGTTGACATAAAACTGTGTGGCAGCGTTAAGAATGCCGCTGACAGGCTTCTGTTGGTCGTTATTGTCCCAGTGTAGAGTGCTCTGCAGATTGTTGTTGGCAGCAAAGCCGTTGATGTCAAGTTGTAATGGCAGTCCGTCGTTCTGTATGCTGCTAATGCCAGCTTCGATAGTCATGGTGTCGGTTGGCGTATTAACATGTACATAGGCATCCTTGTATTGACTATCATTAAAGCTAAAACCTGGGGCTTGCAAGTCAATCTTCATCAGTTGGCTGTTGTCGTTGACAGTCGCAGAGAGCGACAGTGGTTGCGTGACGTCTACATTGACGTTGAGTAATTTCTGTAGCCAATCGGTCTTTGCAACGGTCATCTGTAAGGTGAAGTTGTTGTTGACAGATTTGTTGAGAGGTGGTAATCCCGGCAGTGTCGGCATTCGCGTACCGACGGCATTGGCAACGCTTTGAGCCAGAGTCGTATAGTCGAACTGTCCGACGAGGTCAGCATGTGCAAAGTCGCTGTTAAGGGTGATGTGGTGACGGCCTTCTTCATAGTCGGACTTGATATGTAAGTATTCGAGCTGGTAACTCTTCTCAGGTAGGCTCAGATGGTGAATGCTGACGGCACCTACGGCGTCCTTCAGGCTTTTGGCATGTACGTCAAGGTCAAGTTGGGCAGCCACTTTCGGATCGTTAATCTGTAAATGGCCAGCCAAATGAGAATCGGCATACCTCCCGTCAAGACTAATGTCTCGATAGCTGTCGTTATCGAAGTCGAAACGGCTGACGGCACCTTTTACACAAAATAGCTCCTTCATGATACCATTAAATGCCAAGTCAGCCGCTATGATGCCTAACTTTTCATTTTCGAGAAGCTGGTTGAGGTTAAGACCATCGGTCGTGACGGCACCATCAAACTGCCGGTCGTTCTTAAGGGTGAACCGTGTCATGGCTTTACCTATGTCGGTTGAGACATCTGCTAATGCACTTATATTGCCTTCAGTGTCGCCGTTGAAAGCTCCCTTAAGTTGGAGATCTCCTATTTGGAGGACAGGATGCGGTAGCTCCATGAAATTCTTTGAAATAAAGTCCAGCACTTCATCGCCAATCTTCAGCTGGTCTACTGACATCTTCCATGTCTTAGGATTGCCATTAGTGGGTAGCATGAGGGTACCGTTAGCTTGCAGCTCCAGCTGATCGTTTCCTGACGTGAGGCTGAACTGAGGTATCTGTAAGGTGTTATGCTCATAACTGAAGTCGGTGACGAGGTTAATCCTTCGCTGAAACTTTTTAAGTTCAGGAAGTAGAATCCTAAAATCTGATGGCGTGATATTTGCGTCGTCTATACGTCCTTTGAGACAGAGTGACTCATTCAGCTTATGACTATCGTATTTAGCACCGAGACTATCAATTCGTATTTGGGTGTCAGGCATTTGAAGCTTGAATTGCCGGAGTTGGGCATCATGTTTTCCTGCTGCCAACAGGAAAGACAGTCTCTTGATAAAAAGGCCAGACTGTTCTATCACTGACATACGCTTGACATTGACATTGAGGCTGTCGTCGGTGAGAGTTTTCAGAATAATGTAAGCACTGATGTCTGTTGCCTTGAGATGATGAGGATTGAGTCTGTTAGGAATTTGAGTCGCATCCCACTGGTCGTAGCTGACAGACGAGCCACGTACGATGAAGGAATTTACTTGCAGATTAAGTGGCTTGCTGGCTGTTGTGTCGCGAGATGCAAGTGAGTCGATTACAAACTGAATGTTGAGAGGCGATGAAGCCGTAGGTCGCGAGAGATTCAAGTGAGCTCCGAATATTTGTGCTGACGAGATGGAAATTTGCCCTAATGCCAAGGGGGGCAAGTCAATTTTTACTGTCATACGGGCTGCTTTGAACATTGGCCGCTGGCTTTGGTCTTTAATATCGACGTCGTCAAGGATTAGACGGTTGAGAAATCCTAAGTCGACACGTCCAATAGATACTTGTGTACCTATAGTTTTACCGATGGCTTCTGCCAGATGGGTGCCCAACCATTGCTGTACAGATGTGGTATGAATTGCTATAACGATAATTGCGTACAGACCTAACAAAGTCCATACAACCCAATTGATGATATGTTTTAGAATCCTCACTCTGACAGTTGGAGATAGCAATTTTTACGCTCGTGCGCTGAATTGTGTTGCAAAAATACTACAAATTCTTATCATTACCATCTTTTTTGCCGATAAAATCATGTTTTATCCATAAAAAATATTAATTTTGCAGTCGCTAAACCCTTGGATATTCAATTCAAACATTTATATAAATGGCAAATGTTATTAAGTTGTGTAAAGGCTTAGACATTCATCTGCAAGGCCAGGCTCAGGAGAAAAAAATCCAGCTGAAGTCGAACGGACGCTATGCGTTGGTGCCCGACGACTTCGAGGGAGTGACTCCGAAAGTGGTGGTGAAAGAGGGTGATACCGTCAAAGCCGGGGAGGCCTTGTTCGTCAACAAGCAGTTTCCCGAAGTGAAGTTTGCCTCGCCCGTCAGCGGTAAAGTCGTGGCGGTGGAACGTGGTGAACGTAGAAAAGTGCTATGCGTAAAGGTGGAAGCCGACGCCCAGCAGAGCTTTGTAGACTATGGCAAGAAAGACGTCAGCAGTCTTGACGGGAAAGCCGTGATGGAAGCGCTGCTCGCAGCAGGATTGTTTGGCTACATCAACCAGCTGCCTTATGCCGTTTCCACCAATCCGTCGGTGATGCCGAAGGCTATCTTCGTCTCTGCCCTCCGTGACAAGCCTTTGGCTTGCAACTTCGAGTATGAGGTGAAAGGACAGGAGCAGGACTTCCAGACTGGTCTTACGGCCCTGTCGAAGATTGCCAAGACTTATCTCGGCGTGGGAGAGGGTTCGGCTCTTACCAATATGAAGGATGCTGAGGTAAATGTCTTCGTCGGGAAGTGCCCGGCAGGTAACGTTGGTGTGCAGGTGAATCATGTTGACCCGGTGAACAAGGGCGAGGTGGTGTGGACCATCGGCGACCCCACGGTTGTGCTCTTTATCGGCCGTCTGTTCAATACGGGCAAGGTGAACCTGACACGCACGGTGGCTCTCTGCGGCAGCGAGGTCAAGGCTCCGGCATACGTGGACATGCTGGTGGGCGAGGAACTCTCTACGCTATTGTCAAACAGCTATGACGCTTCAAAACGCGTGCGTATCATCAATGGTAATGTGCTGACGGGCAAGCCCACGACAAAAGAAGGCTTCCTTGGAGCACATAGCAGCGAGATTACGGTGATTCCCGAGGGTGATGATACCGACGAAATGCTGGGGTGGATCATGCCGCGCCTGAAGCAGTTCTCGGTGAGCCGCAGCTACTTCTCGTGGCTCTGTGGCAAAAAGGAGTATGCGCTCGATGCGCGAGTAAAAGGCGGCGAGCGCCACATCATCATGAGCGGTGAGTACGACAAGGTGCTGCCAATGGACATCTATGGTGAATATCTCATCAAGGCTATCATCTCTGGCGACATTGACCGTCAGGAGGCTCTGGGTATCTACGAAGTGGCTCCCGAGGACTTTGCTCTGGCGGAGTTCGTGGATAGCTCGAAACTCGAATTGCAGCGCATCGTGCGTGAAGGCCTGAATGTTTTACGTAAAGAAAACGCATAACTATGTCAGCATTAAGAAATTATATCAATAAGATAAAGCCGAACTTCGAGGAGGGTGGCAAGCTGCATGCCTTCCATTCGGTGTTCGACGGCTTCGAGACCTTCCTCTATGTGCCCAACGACACAGCGAAGGCAGGCAGCGTGAATATTCACGATGCCATTGATTCGAAGCGCATCATGAGTATGGTGGTCATCGCCCTGATACCTGCCATGCTATTCGGTATGTATAATATAGGCTATCAGAACTATCTCGCCGCAGGAACGCTGGCAACGGCCTCGTTCTGTGAGATTTTCTGCTATGGCTTCCTTGCAGTACTTCCTAAGATTCTCGTCAGTTATATCGTCGGTCTGGGCATTGAGTTTGCCTGGGCACAGTGGAAGGGTGAGGAGATTCAGGAGGGTTACCTCGTCACGGGTTTCATTATACCGCTGATTATACCTATCGGCTGTCCGTTGTGGATGCTGGCTCTGGCCTGTGCCTTCTCGGTCATCTTCTGTAAGGAAATCTTCGGCGGTACTGGTATGAACATCTTCAATCCTGCTATCGCAGCCCGAATGTTCCTGTTCTTCGCATATCCCTCGAAGATGACTGGCGATACCGTTTGGGTGGCTCAGAACAGCATATTCGGCCTGGGCAACGACCTGCCCGACGGATTCACCGCTGCCACACCGCTCGGTCAGCTGGCACAGAACATCACGCCCGATGCGTCAATGCTCGATATGGCTTTGGGATTCATACCAGGTTCTATTGGTGAGACCAGTCTCGTTGCCATCGCCATCGGCGCGGCTATGCTGCTGTGGATGGGCATCGCATCGTGGCGCACGATGCTGAGTGTCTTTGTCGGCGGTATCGCCTTCGCCTTGCTGTTCGAGCAGACGGGGCAGGGAATGATATGGTGGCATCACTTCGTGATGGGTGGCTTCGCTTTCGGAGCTGTGTTTATGGCTACCGACCCTGTCACCTCATGCCGCACCACTACTGGCCAGTACATCTACGGTTTCCTGATTGGTGCTATGGCTATTATCATCCGTGTGATGAATGCCGGCTATCCTGAGGGCATGATGCTCGCCATCTTCTTTGGTAATATGTTTGCTCCGACGATTGATCACTTCATCGTTGAGCGCAATATCTCGAAACGTTTAAAGAGAGGAGGTACCAAATGAAACTGAATACAAACTCTAACGCGTACATTATTATATATAGCGCGATACTCGTTGTCATCGTGGCCTTCCTGCTGGCCTTCGTCTATCAGGCTTTGAAACCCATGCAGGACGCTAACGTGGCTCTCGACGTGAAGAAGCAGATTCTCTATTCGCTTAACATCCGTGACCTGGACGGTGCTGAGGCCGAGGCCAAGTATGCCGAGGTCGTGAAGAGTGAGGGTGAGATTGATGGCCAGAAGTATTATTCATGTGAAATCAATGGCGAGGATATTCTCGTTGTTTCCATGAAAGGCATGGGACTCTGGGGCGGTATCAGCGGCTATATCTCCATTCATGGTGATAAGGACCCCGTTGTCTATGGTGCTTACTTCAACCATGAAAGTGAGACAGCTGGCCTGGGTGCAGAGATCAAGGATTCTCAGGCTTGGCAGGAGAAGTTCATTGGCAAGAAGGTCTTCGTGAACCCTGAAGATGGTAGCGAAGTGGCTCTCTCGGTAGTGAAGAAGGTGGAAGACCCCACGACGCAGGTTGACTGTGTGACAGGTGCTACCTTGACTTCTAATGGTGTGAACGATATGATTAAGGCAGGTTTGAAGGACGCTGGCAAGCGCTTCGTACAATTGTTTGTGAAGGCACAATGTGTAAAGGATGAACCTGCTGATTCCACAACTGTTGAAACTAAAGCGGAGGAGGAGTAAACTATGGCATTATTCAGTAAACAAAATAAGGAGGTTTTCACTAACCCATTGAACCTCGACCACCCGATTCTCGGACAGGTATTGGGTATCTGCTCGGCACTCGCCGTCACAGCGCAGCTGAAGCCTGCCATTGTGATGGGACTCGCCGTGACCGTAATCACCGCCTTTGCGAACGTGATTATTTCGATTATCCGCAACACCATTCCTAACCGCATACGTATTGTGGTGCAGCTGGTGGTTGTGGCCGCTCTCGTAACTATCGTCTCGCAGATTCTGAAGGCTTTCGCCTACGATGTCAGCGTCCAGCTCTCTGTGTATGTCGGTCTGATTATCACCAACTGTATCCTGATGGGCCGCCTCGAGGCATTTGCCATGCAGAACAAGCCCTGGCCTTCGTTCCTCGACGGTGTAGGCAACGGTTTAGGCTACGCCATGATTCTTGTCATCGTGGGTGCCGTTCGTGAGTTCCTCGGACGTGGTTCGCTCTTAGGCTTCCAGATTATCCCCGACGCCTGCTACGACTTCGGCTATGTGAACAACGGTATGATGACGATGCCGGCTATGGCGCTCATCCTCGTCGGTTGTGTGATTTGGGTTCATCGTGCATATTTTTATAAGGAGAAGTAAGTTATGGAACACGCAATATCATTACTGTTCAGGTCCATCTTTGTGGACAATATGATTTTCGCCTTCTTCCTCGGCATGTGTTCCTACCTTGCTGTGTCGAAGACTGTGAAGACCTCGTTGGGTCTCGGTATGGCTGTCACCTTCGTGCTGACCGTTACCGTCCCCGTCAATTATCTGTTACAGACCAAGGTGCTTGGTCCAGACTGCCTCGCTGAGGGCGTCGACCTGAGCTACCTGTCGTTTATCCTCTTTATCGCCGTGATTGCTGGTATGGTGCAGCTGGTGGAGATGACAGTCGAGAAGTACTCGCCATCGCTCTATGCTGCCTTAGGTATCTTCCTACCGCTGATTGCCGTGAACTGCGCCATCATGGGTGCTTCGCTCTTCATGCAGCAGCGCATCCTCATGGAGCCCACCAATTCGCAGGCCATCACCTCAATCTGGGACGCTATGGTCTACGGCTTCGGCTCAGGTATCGGCTGGACATTAGCCATCGTGGCTATGGGTGCCATCCGTGAGAAGATGCAGTACTCCGACGTTCCCAAGCCCCTGCAGGGCCTCGGCATCGTGTTTATCACCGTGGGCCTCATGGCTATGGCGATGATGTGTTTTAGTGGACTTAATATCTGATTGGAAGTATGGCACAGTTTATAGCATATAGCATTGGAGTATTCCTCATTGTCATACTCCTCTTGGTGATTATTCTGTTGGTGGCTAAGAAGTATCTCAGCCCCAGCGGTAATGTGAATATTACAGTAAATGGTGATAAGGTGCTGAACGTACCTCAGGGCAACAACCTGATGGCTACATTGAACCAGAATGGCATCTTCCTGCCTTCTGCCTGTGGTGGTAAGGCCAGTTGCGGCCAGTGTAAAGTACAGGTACTTGAGGGCGGTGGCGAGATCCTCGACTCTGAAAAGCCTCACTTTACCCGCAAGCAGATTAAGGACCATTGGCGCTTAGGCTGCCAGTGCAAAGTGAAGGGCGACCTGAAGATTCACGTCGACGAGTCTGTCCTTGGCGTCAAGGAGTACGAGTGTACCGTTATCAGCAACAAGAACGTGGCTACGTTTATCAAGGAGTTCAAGGTTCAGCTGCCTGCTGGTGAGCACATGGACTTCCTGCCAGGTTCGTATGCTCAGATTAAGATTCCAAAGTTCGACTGCATCGACTACGACAAGGATTTCGACAAGTCGTTGATTGGCGACGAGTACCTGCCCAGCTGGGAGAAGTTCGGACTATTCCCGCTGAAGTGTAAGAACCCAGAGGACACCATCCGCGCCTACTCAATGGCCAACTATCCTGCAGAGGGCGATGTGTTCATGCTGACCGTCCGTATTGCCACACCGCCATTCAAGGCCGACAAGAGCGGCTTCATGGACGTGAACCCAGGTATTGCTTCGTCGTACATCTTCTCGCTGAAGCCTGGTGACAAGGTGATTATGAGTGGTCCGTTCGGCGACTTCCACCCGCACTTCGACTCGAAGAAGGAGATGATATGGGTTGGCGGTGGTGCCGGTATGGCTCCGTTGCGTGCGCAGATTATGCACATGACGAAGACGCTGCACACGACCGACCGTGAGATGCACTATTTCTACGGTGCACGCGCCCTGAACGAGGTGTTCTATCTCGAGGACTTCCTGGGACTGGAGAAGGAGTACCCCAACTTCCACTTCCACTTGGCCCTCGACCGTCCAGACCCCGCTGCCGATGCCGCAGGTGTGAAGTACACACCGGGATTCGTCCATCAGGTCATGCTGAACACTTATCTGAAAGACCACGAGGCACCCGAGGATATCGAGTACTACATGTGCGGTCCTGGCCCCATGTCGAAGGCCGTTGTCTCTATGCTCGACTCACTCGGCGTAGAGTCCGAAAGCATTATGTATGATAACTTCGGAGGCTAAAAAATATCGCCCGTCGTGCAAAAACATAGCAAGACGGGCGTTTTTTTTTCAAATTATTTGTTGTGACTGTTTTTTTTTGTATCTTTGCAAACGTCAATAATAAGCCATAACTAGAAATGTGAAAATACGGCTGTGTAAATACATCATACTGGTCATTTTTTCGGCAATTGTTTTAGGAGCCGAAGCTGCTGTTAATGACTATTCCAGGGAGCATCCGCTGCTGTTTGGAATAGATATGGACTATCCACCAATGGAATACATTGACGAGAATGGAAAGCCAAGTGGCTACGACGTAGAATTCACAAACGAGCTGATGAAGCGACTTGGAATACCATTTACTTTTAGTCCTAATACGTGGACAAACATTTCCGGCGATGTCATTGCCGGGCGTGTAGATTTTGCTATGATGGTATACTCGCCTTATAGGAAGGACAGTACAAACTATTCAAAGGCTGTATTCAGACTATACTACCAAGTCGTCTACCGTAAGAAAGACACTTGCCGCTATGATATCCGTAACATGACAAAAAAGCGCGTGGCCTGTATGGCGTCAAGGCTCGCTCTTCTGGTATAACGTATCCGTAAAAGAAGTGAAGTAAACCAATAAAGGAACATTCTGAAAGATGACACTAATAATCGTTATAATGCTCATTCTCGGATACTTGCTGATTTCAACAAGTCATCTTACCAGTGTAAATAAGGCTGCCATCGCCATATTCCTCGGTACGGTAGGGTGGGTGGTCTATATTTGCTGGGGGGCCGATTTTGTGATGCAGCAGCATCCACATGAGTATTCCGAATTTTTGACGGGAAGTGCGGCATCGAGCGAAATGGTCAAAGTATTCATCTACGACAATATCTTCTTGAGGTACGTGGGGCGTGCAGCCAGCATCGTGATGTTCCTTCTGGCCACGATGACTATCATTGAGATTTTGAATAATAACGGATGTTTTGATTTCGTTACGGAATGGATACGCACACACAGTTCGAAACGGTTCTTGTGGACAATAACGTCCATCACATTTATCCTTTCTGCTAATCTTGACAATCTGACGACAACCACTATGATGCTTGTTATCATGCATAACGTCATCAGCAGTCGTCGCCAGCGTATGTTAATAGGTGCTGCTATCGTGCTGGCCGCAAACTGCGGTGGTAGCTTTACCGTTATCGGAGACCCAACTGGGCTACTGCTGTGGGGCGACGGTGCCGTCTCGGCTACCAACTTCTCAAAGTATCTGGCTCTTCCTGCTATTGTTGCTTGGGCTGTTCCAACCATACTCATCGACTGTCAGCTGCCACGTAGTCTTGACACAGAGTGGACGGCTCCACCGTTTCGTGGCGATGATACCAACTTAAATCGCTGGCAGCGCTTCGTGATGCTCCTGGTAGGTATAGGCGGATTGTGGTTCATACCCACTTTCCACAATATCACAAAGTTGTCACCATTCCTTGGTGCTCTATGCGTGCTTAGTGTCCTTTGGGTGGTCAACGAAGCATTCAACCGCAAACTCTACGATGCAGACCAAATGGCTCAGCGTCGCATTCCACGTGCCATCCAGTATGGTACCATCCAACAAATTCTCTTTGTTATGGGCATTATGATGGGTATGGGCGTGATGACAGAAACTGGTGTATTGGGCGACATCTCAGCGTGGATAGACTATAATATTCATAATGTCTGGGTCGTTGGTGTTGTCTCAGGTCTGCTCAGTGGCGTTGTCGACACCTTCACCATTGCCGTTACCGATATTTCACTCTATCCTGTTGTCGAGGTCGATACGATTGGCCAGTGGGCTGATAGCGACTACATCGCCTGCTTCACTCAGAATGGTGCTTACTGGAAAGTCATTGCCTTATCAACAGCCGTCGGTGGATGTCTGCTTAGCATTGGTTCAACAAGCGGACTTGCTTTAATGAAGATGGAGCACGTTCGCTTAGGCTGGTATGTCCGAAACCTCACGCCCAAGGTTGCCATTGGCTTCGTATTAAGCCTGCTGATACTTGGTGCTGAGGTGTTAATTGCATCAAACTGAAATAAAGTCTAATTATATGATGAAGAGAATCGTCCTCACTGGTGGTCCTTGCGCCGGCAAAACCACGGCGTTGGTTCGTGTTATAGATCATTTCAATAGCCTGGGGTTCAGAGTGTTCTGCGTGCCTGAAGTGCCAACGATCTACAGTCTTGCTGGTTGGAATTATCTCACTCCCAACCGTCAACTGTACTTTGAAGGTGAACGAGCTATACTTGAGACCCAATTGACATTGGAAAACCAGTTTGAACGTCTGGCTTCCGTCTGTAAAAAACCCGTTCTCATTGTCTGTGACCGTGGGACGATGGACATCTCTGCATACATGTCGCCTCAAGAGTGGGAAGACATAACATCCCAAACTGGTGTCAACAGTAACCAATTGCGTGAACGATACGACGCCGTACTCCACTTGGTGTCGGCAGCTGATGGAGCAGAGCAATACTATACCACCGCCACCAACTCTACCCGATACGAGAAAGCTGACGAGGAGGGATTACGCATTGCCCGAGAACTAGACAAGAAAGTTATCAAGGCGTGGTCTGGTCATCCTCACTTGCGCGTTATCAACAACCACGACGACTTTGAACGCAAGATGCAGCGCGTTATCCGTGAGATTTCCAACGTTCTCGGCCTGCCGCAGCCTGTCACCGAGGAGCGCAAATATCTTGTTGAGGTGATTGGTCAACTACCAGAGACCATAGACAGCGACATTCTCCAAACCTATCTCGTCAGCGAACCTGGAACCGAAGTCAGACTCCGTCGCAGGACGTGGCTCAGTGGCAAGATTGTCAATATCCACAACACAAAAAACGTACTGCTCCCGGCGAGCAAATTGAAACTGAACGACAAGTCGAAAATGCCCTCTACGAGTCACTCCTTCAGCAGGCTGACCCTTATCGCAATTCTATTAGTAAGCACCGACAGAGTTTTATTTGGTCGGGGCAATATTTCGAACTCGACACCTATGGGGGTGTCCTTCAGGGCCTAGTCATTCTTGAGACCAAAGGCATTGCTGATGCTGAAGATGTAAACTTCCCGCCTTTCATTCGCGTCATCAATGAGATTACTGGCAACAAGGAGTACTACAATTACAATCTCGCCCTACGTCGCTGAACTTTTTGAAGTGCTCATGTAAATTTCACGACTGCTCATAAATCTCTAAAAAACATCACTTCCCATACTTCTCATACTCGACGTGGGTATGAAAAGTGTGGGAAGTGTTGCTTTCTTTGGACTTAGTGCATCAAAGACAGTTAACTTTAATATTCGAAACGTCCGAATTCACTTTGTATTGTTAGACTCCTCTTGCCCTCCTCAATGTGACCGACAACCTGTGCATCGATATTGAACGATTTTGAAATGGAAATAATTTGTTCTGCCAGTTCTGGACGGACGTAGATTTCCATACGGTGTCCCATATTGAACACCTGATACATCTCGCGCCAGTCGGTGCCTGAGCATTCATGGATGGCTTGGAAGAGGGGCGGCACAGGGAACATGTTGTCCTTGACGACGCGGCAGTTGTCGCCGACGAAGTGGAGAACCTTGGTCTGGGCGCCACCCGTACAATGGACCATGCCGTGAATCTCAGGGCGAAGCTGGTCTAGCAGGCGCTTGATGACGGGAGCGTATGTGCGTGTAGGCGAGAGTACAAGCTGCCCCATGTCGACGGGTAATCCACCGGCGACATCCGTTAGTCTATATTTGCCACTATAGACAAGGTCGTCAGGAACGGCGTGGTCGTAGCTCTCAGGATAGCGCTCTGCCAGATATTTGGCAAAGACATCGTGGCGGGCACTTGTCAGGCCATTGGAGCCCATACCGCCGTTATACCGTTTCTCGTAGGTGGCCTGTCCTGTTGAGGAGAGTCCTACGATAATGTCGCCAGGACGGATATTGGCATTGTCGATAACATCGCTGCGACGCATGCGGCAGGTAACGGTAGAGTCGACGATAATGGTACGTACAAGGTCGCCCACGTCGGCTGTCTCGCCGCCTGTGGGATAGATGCCGATGCCCATTTCACGTAGTTCCTGCAGCAGTTCGTCTGTGCCGTTGATGATGGCTGATATGACCTCACCAGGGATGAGCATCTTGTTGCGCCCGATGGTTGATGAAACAAGAATATTGTCGACAGCGCCCACACAGAGTAGGTCGTCGGTGTTCATGACGATGGCGTCCTGGGCAATGCCTTTCCAGACGCTGAGGTCGCCTGTCTCGCGCCAGTACATATAAGCCAGCGACGACTTGGTTCCGGCACCGTCGGCGTGCATGATGTTGCAGTATTCTGGGTCGCCGCCCAAGATATCTGGAATAATCTTACAGAAGGCCTGCGGGTAGAGACCCTTGTCAATGTTCTTGATGGCTGCGTGTACGTCCTCCTTGGCGGCACTCACGCCACGTTGCATGTATCTGTTGTCCATCACCACTTAGAATTTTACTTTGGGAGCACTCTCGGCACCAGCCTCAGCCTCGAACTTGTTCATTTTGTCGAAACCGAATATACCAGCCAGGATATTCTTAGGAAACGAGCGGATGACGACATTGTACTGCTGAACGACGGCATTGAACTTGTTGCGAGCCTCATTGATGCGGTTTTCGGTGCCCTCTAACTGTACCTGTAAATCCTTGAAGTTCTCGTTCGCTTTCAGGTCGGGATAGTTCTCCTGTACGGCAATCAGACGACCCAAGGCAGCACCCAGTTCTCCCTGTGCCTTCTGGTACTCCTGCAGTTTCTCAGGTGTCAGATTGGTGGGGTCGAGGGTAATCTGCGTAGCCTTGGCTCGTGCGTTGACCACAGCCTCGAAGGTTCCCTTCTCGTGCTCGGCATAGCCCTTGACAACCTCTACCAAGTTGGGAATGAGGTCGGCACGACGCTGGTAGGCCGACTGTACGTTGGCCAGGGCAGTGGTGGCGTTCTCCTGTTCGCTCACCATTGAGTTGTAAGCACTGGCAGCCCACATGGCGATAACGACCACAGCTGCAATGATTCCGATGGTTCCTTTTGTCAGTTTCATCTTTTCTTATGTTTAATGATTAATACTTTTTTCAATCTTTCTTTACGAGCTTTCCGTTACCAGCTGGACGTGGCACCACCGCCACCAGAGCTGCCTCCGCCGAAGCTGCCTCCTCCGCCGCCACTGAAACCGCCGCCACCACCGCCGCCACCGAAGCCTCCGCGGCTTGTTACGACAAAGGCAGCCTCTTCGATGAAGGGGTTGGCTGCCAGCGCAGCTCCTATGGTTAACATACCGTAGCGTCGGGCAATATAGAGGAAGAATAGCGCCCAGATGGCGGTGAAAATTCCGTAGATGGGAAGAGTGCCTAAATCGTCGTCAGCCTGTGGGGCTACTAACGGCGACATGACGGGCATCTCCTTGTGCCGCAGCAGGTTATAGATGGCCTGCGTCAGATAGAGCATACCGCTGTCGGGCATTTCGGCCTTCATACTCGGCACCAGATACTCGCTCTGAAGTCGCGAGCACTCAGCATCCGTGAGGTCGCTCTCTAACGAACGTCCGGTATGACTGCGAAACAAGTGGTCGCCGTATGCCAGCACCATGACCAGTCCGCGGTCGTTCTTGCCTACGTGGTAGGTATCAAAGATGTCCTGGGCAAAGCGGAAAATGTCTTGATTCTCTACGTGGTTAACGATGGCTACGACAGATTCAATGTTTAAGCTGTCGTCCATCTCCTTGAGGATGTCATTCAGCTTCTGTTCCGTCTCTGCCGTCACGATGCCGTCGGGGTTCGACACATAGCGCGAGGCGTCCTCCAAATGGGGCATGGGAATATCCCTAGCAGTCCACACTTTCTCATCAACATCCTTCATTAGTGCCGTTGATTGCTCGTCCTGCAAATCATCCATCGACGCCATGGTGTAGTTACAGCATACGAGCTGCAAGAGGATACCGGCAGCGATGAGTTTCTTCCAATAGCTCTTGAAGGCAAACACTTTGGCTGTCCGTGCTTTCCAATCTTTCTGAATAGTCTTGCACTCTTCCAGGAATTTTTCCTTGTTTTCCTCGTATAATGCGGAATACTCTCTCTTAGCAGCCTTCGTGCCTATGAACATGACTTGCTTTCGGGTTTCAAAGGCCAGTTCCATTTGGTGTATGGCGTCATTATATCGGTCAGCCAACTGCTGGATGTCCTGCTTACGTTCTGACAACAGTTTCTTTTGCTCTGCGCGATTTTTGTTGTCAGTCAGCAGTCCGCTGGCAATCAGTGTGCCGAAGGTGCCACCATATATATAAGGTAATAGCTCAGCAACGGCTTCGTCGGCGCCGATGATGTGTGGCAGGAACATCGCCAAGATGGTAGCGATGGCCCCTAACATAATTTTCGTTGCTTTATTGTCCATGCTTCAAAAGTTACTTCTCATGCCAGAACTCCCAGGAAGCGAAAGCTTGTAGGAGTAGCATTTCCAAGCCGTTCTTTACCTCGGCTCCCTGCTCACGGCCTTTTCTCATGAAGAGGGTCTCGTCTGGATTGTAGATGAGGTCGTAGAGAATCGTATGATAGTCCATTGCTTCGTATGGCAGAGGTGGGCATTCCTCACTATGGGGGTACATTCCCACAGGTGTACAATTGATGATGACGTTGTACTCCTTGACTACTTCTGGGGTAATGGTTTCATACTGTATAGTTCCGGGACGTTGGTAACGGCTGACAAATACCGTTTCTAATCCCAGCGACTTCAGACCATAATTAATTGCCTTCGATGCGCCACCTGTACCAAGAATCAATGCTTTCTTGTGCCATTTTTTGTCGAGCATCGGCTCAATACTTTGCGTAAAACCAATGACATCGCTATTATACCCTTTCAATTTGATATTCTTACCTTCGTGAATGACGCGGATGACGTTAACGGCACCAATGGCCTGAGCTTCGGGCGTAATACTGTCAAGGAACTCTATTACCTTCTCCTTATACGGGATTGTGACGTTGAGACCGCGCAGCGTTGTGTTCGTGTCAAGTATCTCCTGTAGCTGGTCAATGCTCATGATTTCGAAGTTTTCATACTTCGCGTTGATACCCTCATCAGCAAACTTCTGGTTGAAGTAGCTTATAGAGAACGAGTGGCCTAAGGGGTAGCCGATTAATCCATACTTATCCATGTGTTCATGTTTTATTTGGTTGCAAAATACATCGTGCAGATGCCGAAGGTGAGGCGCTTAAAGCTTGCCTTGCTGAATCCTGCCTTCTTTAAAATGCCTTCCATTTGTTCACCCTGTGGAAAGGCCTCGATAGTCTTTGTCAAATATAAGTAGGCACTTGTGTCTTTACTAATGATTTGTCCGTAGGCAGGCAGCACAGTATGAGAATAGACATGAAAGAGCTGCTTCATGGGGAATGAAACGGGTGAGGTTAGCTCGACGATGCTCAGGTGGCCACCCTTGCGCAATACACGGCACATCTCAGACAGTCCGCGATCCAGATTGGCAAAATTGCGAATGCCGAAGGCTGCTGTAACCGCATCAAATGTTTCGTCTTGATAGCTCAGGCTGAGGCAGTTCTCCTTAGTGAAAGAAATAATATCCGACAGTCCCGCCGTCTCCACCTTTTTTCGACCAATTTCCATCATACCTTCGCTGATGTCGACACCAATTATCTGGTCGGGATGGAGTAACTGCGCGGCAAGGATGGCGAAATCTCCTGTACCAGTAGCGATGTCGAGCATCGTCTTTGGACTATACGGAGCCAGCATATCAATTGCCTTGCGACGCCATCTGCGGTCGATGTCCCATGACAAACGATGGTTCAGCTTGTCATAAGTAGGTGCAATGTTATCGAACATTTGCTCCACCTGACAGGCTTTCTCACCATCGTTGTAGGGTTTTATCTCTTCCTGTTTATACATTTATCTGGTTTTCAGGTAGTTGCTGACGTTTTCCTCAATTCTAGCAGCAATGTCTCCAGCCTCTTCTGCCTTGTTGAATTTCTCGCCTATAATATGCTCGTACAACTCGATGTAGCGTTCAGAGACACTTTCTGCATACTCGTCGGTAATCTCGGGCATCACTTGTCCCGGCTCATTCATGAAATTGTGCTCGATAAGCCACTGACGTACAAATTCTTTCGAAAGCTGACGCTGAGGCTCGCCTTTAGCGAGTTTGTCCTCATAGCCGTCAGCATAGAAATAGCGGCTAGAGTCAGGTGTGTGTATCTCGTCAATGAGGTAAACTTTACCATCGCGTTTGCCAAACTCATATTTTGTGTCAACAAGAATCAATCCACGCTTGGCTGCAATCTCCTGTCCTCGTGCAAATATTTTTCGGGTGTAGTCTTCCATTACGGCGTAGTCTTCAGCCGAGACGATTCCCTGTGAAATTATTTCATCCTTTGAGATGTTCATGTCGTGACCTTCGTCAGCTTTGGTTGTCGGCGTTATGATGGGTTCTGGGAATCGCTCATTCTCCTTCATGCCTTCAGGCAGTTTCACGCCACACAGTTCCCTACAGCCGTTCTTGTACTCGCGCCAGGCTGACCCGGTTAGAATGGAGCGGATAATCATTTCTACACGGAAGCCTTCACACTTCAGGCCTACTGTCACCATCGGGTCGGGTGTTGCTAGTTTCCAGTTTGGACAAATATCCGTTGTTGCATCCAGAAACTTCGCTGCAATCTGGTTTAGCACTTGGCCTTTGAAGGGAATGCCCTTAGGCAGAACTACGTCGAACGCCGAGATACGGTCTGTAGCGACCATTACCATTAAGTCGTCATTAATGTTATAGACGTCACGGACTTTGCCGTGATAAACACTCTTTTGTCCCTCGAATTGGAACTCAGTTTTTGTTAATGCTTTCATTTTTATTGTTGTTATAATCTTTGTCGTATTCTTCATAGGCATTGACGATGCGCGTCACCAGTTTGTGTCGCACGATGTCACGAACATCTAGATTAACCACACCGATTCCTTCTACATTATTTAATATATGTAAGGCTTCAATAAGCCCCGACTTTTGTGATCGGGGCAGGTCTATCTGCGTCATATCGCCAGTAATAATCATCCTTGTGTTCCAGCCCATTCGTGTCAAGAACATCCTAAGCTGTGCAGGCGTCGTGTTCTGTGCTTCATCCAGAATGACGACGGCATCGTTAAGCGTGCGGCCTCGCATAAAGGCCAACGGCGCAATCTGGATGATGTGCTTCTCCATCATATCTTGCAGTTTTACCTGTGGTAGCATATCCTCCAAAGCGTCATAGAGCGGCTGCAGGTAGGGATCGATTTTGTCTTTCATGTCTCCAGGTAGGAAGCCTAATTTCTCACCAGCTTCTACGGCCGGTCGCGACAGAATAATCTTTTTTGCCGTCTTATCTTTCAAAGCTTTCACAGCTAAGGCTATCGATAAATAGGTCTTACCCGTACCTGCAGGCCCAACAGCAAACACCATGTCGTTCTGCTTATAAGCCTCTATAAGTCGTTGCTGATTGTCAGAACGGGCCTTGATAGGACGCCCTGACATGGAGTATACCACCACATCATCGGGGACTTCCTTAGCGCGCCCGCCTCTAATAATGTCTAGAATATCTTCTTCGCGTAAAGAGTTGAATCTCAGTACATGTCTCCGTATCGTTTCAATGTTTTCTTCAAACGCTGCTATCTGTTGTTCATCGCCCAAAACGCGAATAACATTATCGCGAGCCACAATGCGCAACTTGGGAAATAGTGACCTGATGATTTGCAGATGACTATTACCGACACCATAGAAAACAACGGTGTCAATGTCTTCGAGTATAATATGTTTTTCTATCAAACTGAATACATATTTGAATTTTGCTTGCAAAGTTACGCAAAAAAATTGTATCTTTGCACCCGAAATGGAATTTTTTTGATGGAACTGACTAAAAAGAGATATTTGCTTGGCTATATTGTTGTCATATTGCTGCTGGCTGCTGTTCGATGGACCTTTCCTGAGGTGTCTGGGACTACGGACTCCGCTTTCCCTAAGGAAGAGCCCGCTGACGAGACAACATTGACAGTTGCATTGCCGTCAAAGTCTGAAAAGCCTCATCGTATCCTTTCCGTGCCCAGCTATAAGGAGGCTTTCCCCGATACCAATGCCGTACAGCTTGTTGCCGCCCAACAATGGGGTGTTCTCCCCGTAAAGAACAGGGCCGATGCCGAATCTCGAAAGAAAGAACTCGTTTACATTGACTGTTCTCCATATTATCACGTTGACAGGTTAAGTCAGAGTATTCCTTATTTGGTGCCTCGTGCTGCCATCCTTTTACAGGATATAGGTCAGGCATTCTTTGACAGCCTTTATGTAAAAGGAGTTCCTCTTCATCGTCTGATAGTTACCAGCGTGCTGCGCACTCAAGAAGATGTAGCTCGTCTGCGACGTTTTAACGGAAATGCAACGGAAAACTCCTGCCACCTTTACGGCACAACCTTCGACATCTGCTATAATCGTTACGAGACGATAGAAAATCCGAGTGGACCCCATCGACGTCAGGTGCGTAACGACACCTTGAAATACGTACTCTCCGAAGTGTTGCGTGATATGCGCGAACAAGAACGCTGCTTTATTAAATATGAGGTAAAGCAGGGATGTTTCCACATGACCGTACGATAAGCGTGTCACTTCAAGAACTCACGTCATCCTTTTTGGAATCTATCAGAATCCGTCCCTCTGTTATATAAACCAGGAAAAATAACAGAAATGTGCAAATGTGCAAATTGCAAAATATTTTTGTTGACGAAGAAAGTGGAATTACAGTTGTAATATAATAGTAATTATTATATAAATATCTAATAATCAATATATTATATAATTATAATATTATAAATATACCAACATTCATCATCCTCTCCCCATCACTGTTGTGCACGCAATTTGCACATTTGCACATTTTTCATCCTCGGGTTTACTTACGGCAAACCCTGGGTTTACTTACGGCAAACCCTGGGTTTACTTACGGCAAAGTCGTATAACAAAAGAACCGTCTGTTACACAAGAGCGGTAAGTTCCGCTTCGCAGTACGGCGGCTCAGAAAAATCTCGCGCCGTGAATTTTTATTCTCGCAACGCGAAAATATATAATGTACGCGCGAACAAGTTTAATACAGACATTACTCCCAGCAAGAAGATTGTGAAAAAAAATCATACCATGGGGTACTGAGTAGAGTACGATGGTTTGTCATAAGTATAATAATTCCTAAATCTTTTTTTTATTCAAAAATTATTATTATCTTTGCACATTAATTCGAACAAACAACAACTTATATAATTTTTAATACACTACTATGTCTAACAACAAAGAAAAACTCTTCAGCGAGTTTCAGGCACCAACCACCCAAGAATGGTTGGACAAGATTGAAGTTGACCTGAAAGGAGCAGACTTCCAGAAACGACTCGTATGGAGAACCAATGAAGGCTTCAACGTGCAGCCCTTCTATCGTCGTGAGGATCTAAAAGACCTCAAAGCCGTTGATTCGCTGCCAGGCGAATTTCCTTTCGTTCGTGGTAACAAGAAAGACAACAACCTTTGGTTTGTCCGTCAGGACATCATCGTCGACGATGCTAAAGCTGCCAATGCAAAAGCACTTGACATTCTTAACAAGGGTGTCGACTCGCTTGGATTCAAGATTGCCGGCAGCGATGTCAGCCGTGAGCTGATAGCCACACTCCTCGACGGCATTCTGCCGCAGTATGTAGAGCTGAACTTCCAGACCTGTCAGCGTCATTGTGTTGAGCTGGCTGAGGCTCTGGTAGCTTACTTCAAGGAGAAAGACTATCCGCTGGCCGACCTGAAGGGAAGCATCAACTTCGACCCCATCAGCAAGATTCTGTGCAAGGGCAAGGACACGTCTGCTGCCCTTGAGTTCGCAAAGCCCCTTATTGAGGCGCTGAAGGAGCTGCCGGGCTATAAGTGCATCAATGTAAACTCATTGTCCCTCAACAATGCCGGTGCCTATATCTATCAGGAATTAGGCTACGCTCTGGCTTGGGGCGCTGAGTATATGAACATCCTCACCGAAGCCGGTATCGACGCAACGGAGGCTGCTCGTTGCATCAAGTTCAATATGGGCGTCTCTGAGAACTATTTCATGGAGATTGCTAAGTTCCGTGCAGCCCGCCTGCTGTGGGCTCAGATCGTAAAGCAATATGGAGTAGCTGACGAAGCCTGCCAAATGCATGTCTGTGCAATCACTTCTGAGTATAATCAGACACTGTTCGACTCATACGTCAACCTGCTGCGTTCACAGACAGAGACCATGTCGGCAGCTCTGGCCAACGTAGACTCTATCGTCGTCACACCGTTTGACAAGCCCTACGAGCAGCCGACAGAATTCGCCGAGCGCATTGCGCGCAATCAGCAGTTGCTGCTGAAGGAGGAGGCTCACTTCGACAAACTCGTCGACGTGGCTGGCGGTTCGTACACCATCGAGCACCTGACCGACGCTATCGCGAAGGAGGGCTGGAAGCTGTTCCTCGCTGTCGAGGAGGCAGGCGGTTTCCTGTCCGAAGCCTTAAAGGGTAACATCACAACCGCCGTGAATGCCTCTAACGACAAGCGCCACGCAGATGCTGCCAAGCGTAAGGAATTCATCCTCGGTACCAATCAGTTCCCCAACTTCACGGAGACGAGCGAGGGTAAACAGCCCCTCGGTTCTGTTTGTTGCTGTGCTACAGCAACAAACGAGACGGCTGAGCTGCCCGCTCTGAACAAGCAGCGCCTCGCTTCTGAGTTCGAGACCCTGCGCCTGTCGACTGAGAAGGCCGCCAAGCAGCCCATAGCTTTCATGCTCACTATCGGCAATCTGGCCATGCGTCAGGCTCGTGCCCAGTTCTCGTGTAATTTCCTTGCCGCTGCCGGCTATAAGGTGATGGACAATCTCGGTTTCAAAACTGTTGAGGAAGGCGTTGACGCAGCACTCGAGGCTAAAGCCGACATCGTTGTCATCTGCTCCAGCGACGATGAGTATGCTGAGTACGCTATTCCTGCTTACAAGTATCTCAACAGTCGCGCTATGTTCGTTGTAGCAGGTGCTCCTGCCTGCTCTGAGGACCTGAAGGCCGCCGGCATCGAAAACTTCATTCACGTTAAGTCTAACCAGCTCGAAACGCTTAAGGCGTATAATGCTAAACTCGGAATCTAATTATGGCACGCAAGAATTTTAAAGATGTAGATATCTACGCTGGCATTCAGCAGAAAGATGGCCAGCAGTGGCAGAAAGAGAATGGCATCAGCGCTAACTGGAGAACTCCTGAGCAGATTGACATTCAGCCCGTTTATACCAAAGAAGACCTCGAAGGAATGGAGCACCTCGACTTCACGGCCGGTATTCCTCCCTACCTCCGCGGTCCGTACAGTATGATGTACCCCTTCCGTCCGTGGACCATCCGTCAGTATGCCGGATTCTCCACTGCCGAGGAGTCTAACGCCTTCTACCGCCGTAACCTGGCTTCGGGGCAGAAAGGTCTCTCCGTAGCCTTCGACCTGCCGACACACCGCGGCTACGACCCCGACAACGCCCGTGTAGTGGGCGACGTGGGTAAGGCCGGCGTGAGCATCTGTAACGAGGAGAACATGAAGGTGCTCTTCTCGGGCATCCCCTTGAACAAGATGTCGGTCTCGATGACCATGAACGGTGCTGTGCTGCCTATCCTGGCCTTCTACATCGTGGCCGGTCTGGAGCAGGGCGCACAGCTTGAAGAGATGGCCGGAACCATTCAAAACGACATCCTGAAGGAGTTTATGGTGCGCAACACCTATATCTATCCGCCCGCATTCTCGATGAAGATTATTGCTGACATCTTCGAGTACACCTCTCAGAAGATGCCGAAATTCAACTCTATTTCTATCTCGGGCTATCACATGCAGGAGGCAGGTGCTACGGCCGATATTGAGTTGGCCTACACGCTGGCCGACGGTATGGACTATCTGCGTACAGGTGTCAACGCCGGTATCGACGTCGACGCCTTTGCTCCGCGTCTCAGCTTCTTCTGGGCTATCGGCATGAACCACTTTATGGAGATTGCCAAGATGCGTGCCGGCCGTCTGTTGTGGGCTAAGATTGTGAAGTCGTTTGGCGCCAAGAACCCGAAGTCGCTCGCGCTGCGTACCCACTCGCAGACCTCAGGCTGGTCGCTCACCGAGCAGGACCCCTTCAACAACGTTGGCCGTACCTGTATTGAGGCTATGGCAGCCGTCTTGGGTCACACCCAGAGTCTGCACACCAACGCCCTCGACGAGGCCATTGCCCTTCCTACCGACTTCTCTGCTCGTATTGCCCGTAACACGCAGATTTACATCCAGAACGAGACGAAGGTCTGCAAGCAGATTGACCCCTGGGCAGGCTCTTACTACGTGGAGACTCTTACCAACGAGCTGGTACATAAGGCATGGGAGCACATCCAGGAGATTGAGAAGCTTGGCGGTATGGCAAAGGCTATAGAGACCGGTCTGCCCAAGATGCGCATCGAGGAGGCTGCCGCCCGCACCCAGGCTCGTATCGACTCTGGCGTGCAGACCATTGTCGGCACCAATAAGTACCGTCTGGAGCATGAAGACCCCATCGACATCCTCGAGGTGGACAACACCGCCGTGCGCAAGCAGCAGGAGGAGAGTCTCAAAGAGGTACGCGCCACCCGCGACGAGGCTGCCTGCCAGGCCGCCCTCAAGGCCATCACCGACTGTGTGCGCGACTTCAACGAGGGCCGCAAGAGTAAGAACAACCTTCTCGACCTCGCTGTTAAGGCTGCGCAGTTGCGTTGTACGTTAGGAGAAATTTCAGATGCCTGCGAAGAAATCGTGGGTCGTTATAAAGCAGTAATCAGAACAATTTCAGGCGTGTACAGTTCAGAATCAAAGAACGATAGCGACTTCGAGTTGGCCAAGAAGCTGACCGACGAGTTCGCTCAGAAAGAGGGTCGCCGTCCGCGTATCTTTATTGCCAAGATGGGGCAGGACGGTCACGACCGCGGTGCAAAGGTTGTAGCAACGGGGTATGCCGACTGTGGTTTCGACGTCGATATGGGCCCCTTGTTCCAGACGCCCGCCGAGGCTGCCCGCGAGGCTGTCGAGAACGACGTTCACGTGGTGGGTGCCTCCAGTCTGGCCGCCGGTCACAAGACGCTCATCCCGCAACTCATCGAAGAGCTGAAGAAGCTCGGCCGCGAGGACATCATGGTCATTGCCGGCGGTGTCATTCCCGCTCAAGACTACGACTTCCTCTACAAGGCAGGAGTTGCAGCCATCTTCGGTCCCGGCACCAGCGTCGCTAAGGCTGCTGTCGAGATGATGAAGATTCTGCTCGACGAAGCATAATAAGAATACAAAGTCTGTCAAAAATCCCCCCATATCAGCGATGTTGCTGATGGGGGGATTTATTTTTTGAAAAAGGTATTTTTCGATATCAACTCTATCTTTCTGCACGTATAGGATTATTGAGGAAATCCTCGTAGGCCAGACGGATACCGTCTTCGAGCTCGGTTTTATACGTCCATCCGAGTTTGGCAGCCTTGCTGACGTCAAGAAGTTTGCGTGGTGTGCCGTTTGGGCGGGTGGTGTCCCATTCTATACGCCCCTCGTAACCGATGACTTTTGCTACCATTTCTGTCAAAGCCTTGATAGTAAGTTCCTTGCCCGTTCCAGCGTTGACAGTTTCGTTGCCGCTGTAGTTGTTCATGAGGAATACGCAGAGGTTGGCGAGGTCGTCAACATAAAGGAACTCTCTCAGCGGTGAACCATCGCCCCAGCAGGTGACGCTCTCTAATCCCGCTTCCTTAGCTTCGTGAAAACGGCGGATGAGGGCGGGTAGTACGTGGGAATGCTCGGGATGGTAGTTGTCGTTGGGACCGTAGAGGTTGGTGGGCATAACAGAGATATAGTCGGTGCCATACTGCCGGTTGAGGAATTCGCAGTATTTCAGTCCGCTAATCTTGGCCAGCGCGTAGGCCTCGTTGGTCTTCTCCAGCTCGCTGGTCAGCAGACACGATTCTGGCATAGGTTGCGGCGCCATACGTGGATAGATGCAGGAACTTCCTAAGAACTCCAGTTTCTTGCAGCCGTTCTTCCATGCAGCGTGTATGACGTTCATCTCCAGAATCATGTTGTCATACATAAAGTCGGCCAATGCATTTTGATTAGCCACGATGCCGCCGACTTTTGCGGCTGCAAGAAATACGTACTCAGGGCGTTCCTGTGCGAAGAAAGCCTCAACGGCGTCCTGACGGGTGAGATCCAGTTCCCTATGCGTGCGCGTTATAATATTGGTGTAACCTTGACGCTGCAGTTCGCGAACGATGGCACTCCCAACCATACCGCGATGTCCAGCGACGTAGATTTTGCTATTCTTCTCCATCATTTCACGATTCCTTTCTCCAAGTATTCTGCCAGATTGGTGCGCACCTTAGCGGCAGCACCCTCTGCAGCAACCTTGGCCATATCGCTATCGACCATCAGGTTGACCAGCTCCTCGAACGATGTCTTGTTGGGATTCCAGCCCAGTTTAGCTTTAGCCTTCGTCGGGTCGCCCCAGAGGTTGACCACGTCGGTAGGACGATAAAAGTCGGGAGAGACCTCAATGAGTACACGGCCCGTAGCCTTGTCAATACCTTTCTCGTCGGCACCTTCACCCTTGAATTCCAGTTCGATTCCTACACGCTTGAAGGCATAGTAACAGAACTCGCGTACGGAGTGTTGAATGCCAGTAGCAATGACAAAGTCATCAGGTTTGTCCTGCTGTAGAATGAGCCACATACACTCAACATAATCCTTAGCGTAGCCCCAGTCGCGTAGACTGCTGAGATTACCCAAGAAGAGTTTATCCTGCTTCCCCTGCTTAATGCGAGCAGCAGCTAATGTTATCTTACGCGTGACGAAAGTCTCTCCGCGTCGTTCACTTTCGTGGTTGAAGAGTATGCCCGAACAGCAATACATATTATATGCCTCACGATACTCCTTGACAATCCAAAATCCATACTGCTTGGCGATGGCATAGGGAGAGTAGGGGTGGAATGGCGTATTTTCGTTCTGCGGCACTTCTTCCACCTTGCCGTAGAGTTCAGATGTAGATGCTTGATAGATGCGGCAGCAATCCGTCAGTCCTAACTGACGCACAGCCTCCAACACGCGGAGTACACCGACGGCGTCAACGTCTGCCGTGAACTCCGGTGAATCGAACGAGACCTGTACGTGACTCTGTGCTGCAAGGTTATAGATTTCTGTGGGGCGCACTTTGCCGATGACGCCTAAGACACTCATGGAGTCGCCTAAATCAGCATAGTGGAGGTGGAAATTGGGCATTCCTTCTAGATGAGCTATGCGCTCACGGAAGTCTACCGACGAACGGCGTATGGTACCATGTACTTCGTATCCCTTTTCAAGTAGGAACTCTGCCAAGTAGCTACCGTCCTGGCCTGTAATACCGGTTATTAATGCGATTTTCTTCATATTAATTTGATTATGCTTCTCCGTTAAATTGTTTGATGCGTTGTTCTTCTGATAGTTTGCATATTAATAGCGTGTCGTCGTTTTCGGCCACTATGTATCCGTCAAGCCCCTGAATCACCACGCGTTTCTCTTGAGCTGTGTGAACAATACAATTGTGGCTCTCGAACAATTTGATGTCCTGTCCGATGCAGGCATTGCCGTAGAGGTCTTTCTGGCTTTGCAAGTGTAGCGAGCCCCAAGTACCAAGGTCGCTCCATCCAAAGTCTGCTGGACAGACGAAGATTTCTTCAGCCTTCTCCATGATGGCATAGTCTACCGAAATGCTCTCACACTCGGGGAATCGCTCGTTAATGATTTCCTGTTCCCGCTCTGTACCGTAGAATTTGTTCATTGATTCAAATATTTTGGCAATAGAGGGTTGGTACATTCGGAATGCGTTGACGATAGTGTTGACATTCCATATGAATATACCGGCATTCCAGAAGTAGTTGTTCTGCTTGCTGTATTTGATAGCCGTAGCCAGGTCGGGCTTTTCGCGGAACGAGTCTACGCGGAATATTTCCTTGTTTCTCAGCGAGTTGGCAGCGAGGTTTGCCTGTATATAGCCATATCCCGTTTCAGGCCGGTTGGGCTTCATTCCGAGGGTGACTATAGCGTCGGTGTCGCTTGTGAATTTCATACACTCGCTGATGACGCGTTGAAACTCCTGCACATTGGTGACAATGTGATCTGACGGCGTGACGACGATGTTAGCCTTCGGGTCGGTGGCCTTAATACGCCATGAGATATAAGCGATGCAGGGGGCTGTATTTCGTCGACAGGGTTCGCAGAGTATGTTTGTCCGTGGAATGTCGGGCAATTGTTCAGCTACGATGCTGGAATACTTCTGGTTAGTCACAACCCACACATGATCAGGACTCACCAGCGAGCCGAATCGCTCTACAGTGAGTTGCAGCAAGGTTTTTCCTGTTCCTAACACATCAATAAACTGTTTTGGACGCTCGACGGTACTCATAGGCCAGAATCTGCTACCTACACCGCCAGCCATAATAACGAGGTGATTGTTAATTGGCACCATAATGATTTGAGGTTTTCTTTTTGTTCAACAGTTTCTTTATGACAAAGTACGCCGCAGCCGCAACAATCAGGCCGATAATAGCAAGTTTAATATATTCAGCATACTCGCTAATCTTGTCGTTGAGTTGCTCTTCGGGCACTATAGCGTGCATATACCATCCCAGTGCTGCCAACATTGAGTGCCATCCACCGGCACCAATTGTTGTGAAAAGCAGAAATTTCCAGTAGTTCATACGAGCTAGTCCGGCCGGTATGCTAATGAGATGTCGAATTACTGGGACGAAACGTCCGGTCAGTGTAGCTGCTACCCCATGCTGGTCAAAATAGCGCTCGCTTTTCTCTATCTTCTCCTGGTTCAGCAGGCATAGGTGTCCGATGCGGCTATTAGCAAAGCGGTAGACGACGGGACGGCCTACGTAGAGGGCTGCAAAATAGTTGATACTTGCCCCCACGTCGGCTCCGATGGTAGCAAAGAGTATGATAAGAAATACGTTCAGCGATCCCCCTGCTGCGTGGTAAGCGGCGGGTGTCACCACAAACTCTGACGGCACAGGTACCACAGTACTCTCCAGTAACATAAGGAGGAAGATGGTGGGATAGTTGAGATTGCTGAGCAGACTACTAATGAGATTCATTAACTATATTCTTTTGAGCATATTCATAAAACTGTTCTGGCTTCAAGTCTGGGAACAGATGCTTGAGAACTATTGCAGCTTCTTCACGGTCCTTTGCTACTGCTTGTTTCACGTAGTACAGGAATTCGTCATATTTCTTCAATTCGAGGCAACAGAGCGCCATATAGGCATGCCCATGTGGATATTTGGAATCTATTAAATCGTAAAGCAGTTTGAAAAATTTATAGGCTTGTTCCTCATGTTGGCAGTCAGAGAGGGAAACGGCAACTTGCACTATGATATGCGGTGAAAAGGCTGATTTTCTCATAGCCTTATCGAAGTTGTCCCCACTCTCATCGACCATATCATTCATCAATTGTATATGGCCGAGCAATACAAGTACTTCGTTATGGTCGCAATCCAGTTTGTCGAGCTTGTTAACCACTGCCATTGCCTCTTTCACCTTGCCTAAATAGCCGTATGTCAAAGCTAGTTCCTGATAGATTTCGTAGATGGTAGGCGAGTCGTTGTTTGCAACTTTTTCAGCTTCTAACAGTACCTTTACAGCCTTGTCATAACAACCCATATTCATCAGACAGCACCCCATATACAAAAGAGCATAGTCGTCGTCAGGCACTTTTTCCAAATATCGCTTGTAGTATTTCATGGCCTCTTCGTTGTTCTCGAGCCGGAACAGTCCGTTAGCTTTCGACAATAGTCCCTCTGCGTAGTCAGGGTCAATGGCGATGGCATATTCACTACTTGCCACTGAGGCGTCATATTCCTCTTTCATAAATTGCGTGTTGGCCAGTGCGTACCAATATTGCTTCTTGAAGGGGTGCTCGTCTAAGAGTTCGTTGAAGAGTCGCTCGGAATCGTCATATTTACCTGCGCTGAAATACGTTTGAGCCTGCAGTTCCTTGAAATCGTCGGAATCTTCACTCTTTTGTTGCGCCATCCACTTCATGCCTATTTCGAGGTAGTCATATTCGGCATATAGATTGAGTACATCCGCGATAAAATCCTGAAATTCGTCCTTAGGGACAACCTTCACACATTCATCAAGATACTCCTCGGCCTTTTCCGTCTGTCCCTGAGCCAGCCATATCTCGACCCGGCAATACATATACTCCGGAGCCTCTTCGTCGTGTATGTTCTGCAAATACTCTTCAGCGGTATTGTAGTCGTTCTTTTCCAGTGCCTCATGAATTCTGTAGTTCCATGCGAAGATGGAGTCTGGCTCCAGTTCTAAAGCCCTGTCAATAGCTTTCTGAGCATCTTCGTGCCTACCGTTCATCTCATAGTAGTCTGCAATATCGCCCAAGTCATCGACATCCATAAACACAAGCTGTCCAGTGTTCACTGCCTGCTTATAATCGGCAAGTAGTTCACGAAACTCTTCTTGCTTAAAATATTCTTCGTTATACATGTACTTTTTCCCTCATTTATAAATTTATTTATTTTTGGCCCATGTATCTTTTAGTCCGACAGTCTTGTTGAATACAGGCTTCTCGGGTGTTGATTCTATGTCGACGTTGAAGTAGCCTATGCGCTGGAACTGCAGGTATGAGAGCGGTGCCATCGTTGTTGCGAAAGGCTCTATATAGCAGTTCTTCAGAACAGTCAGCGAGTCGGGATTAATGATCTGTTTCATAGCGGTGACGGCGTCGCATCCTTGAGTCTCGCGGATGTTAGCCATCTCGTCGCGGGGGTTCTCCACCTTCCAGAGACGGTCGTAGAGGCGCACCTCGGCATGCACGGCGTTATGACAAGATACCCAGTGCAGCGTCTTCCCCTTGATTTTGCGGTCGGCTCCAGGCAAGCCGCTTCGTGTGTCTGCGTCATAGGTGCAGTAGATGGTGGTGACGTTGCCGTTCTCATCCTCGTCGCAAGGATGATCCTCGTTGCACTTGATGATATAGGCATTCTTCAGTCGCACCTCCTTGCCGGGAGCCAGTCTCATGAATTTTTTCTCAGCCTCCTTCTGAAAGTCGTCGCGCTCTATCCACAGTTCGCGGCTGAACTCTACCTCATGGGTGCCGTCGGCCTCGTTCTCAGGGTTGTTCACGGCTGTCAGCATCTCTGTCTTGCCCTCGGGA
>Ga0256405_10002911_pt1 | contig 37107 bp, 33 predicted proteins | sample RumenRJG_02DNA_FD_189096 | JGI IMG/M metagenome (GOLD analysis project Ga0256405, IMG submission 189096) | Bovine rumen microbial communities from Lethbridge, Alberta, Canada - RJG_02 | ecosystem: Host-associated > Mammals > Digestive system > Stomach > Rumen | place: Canada: Alberta...
TAGAAATCTTGCAGGCATACTGTCGTATGTCAAGAGATTTATGTGCAAGATGACGGAAAATATGCAAGCAGATTTAGTACAAAGTCGTTAAGCGGTCTTTGTGCGGTGTTGCCTTAATTACTTTATTGCGGCAAATGCTCCCTCAAGTGCTGCAATAAGGTCGTCGATGTGCTCTGTACCTATGGACAGACGGATAGTATTCGGCTTGATGCCCTGCTCTGCAAGCTCAGCCTCTGTAAGCTGTGAATGTGTTGTTGATGCAGGGTGGATAACGAGTGACTTAACGTCAGCAACGTTTGCAAGAAGTGAGAATATTTCAAGATTATCAATGAATTTCTTCGCATCGTCCTCTGTTCCCTTTACGTCAAAAGTAAAGATGCTGCCGCCGCCGTTAGGGAAGTACTTCTTATAGATCTCGTGGCTCGGCTCGCTGCTGAGTGACGGATGGTGAACAGCTTCTACCTGTGGGTGATTTGCAAGAAATTCAACGATCTTCTTTGCGTTTTCTGTATGACGCTCAACACGGAGAGAAAGTGTTTCAAGTCCCTGTAAGAAGATGAAAGCGTGGAAAGGTGAAAGAGTTGCACCTGTATCACGGAGAAGGATAGCACGGATATATGTTACGAAAGCTGCTGCTCCTGCTGCTGCGGTAAAGCTTACACCGTGATAGCTTGGGTTCGGCTCTGATATCCATGGGTATTTGCCTGACTCAGCCCAGTCGTAATTGCCGCTGTCTACGATGACACCGCCGATAGCTGTTCCGTGACCGCCGATGAACTTTGTTGCGGAGTGTACTACGATATCTGCACCGTACTCGATAGGACGTACAAGGAACGGTGTAGCAAATGTATTATCAACTACAAGAGGGATATTGTGTGCATGAGCTATCTTTGCGATCTTCTCGATGTCGATAGCGTTTGAATTAGGATTGCCGAGAGTCTCGATGTAGAGAGCCTTTGTATTCTCATCGATAGCAGCTTCAAATGCCGCATCGTCCTCAGGATCGACGAACTTTGTCGAAATGCCGTAAAGTGGGAGTGTATGTGCGAGAAGGTTATAAGTTCCGCCGTAGATCGTCTTTGAAGCTACTATGTTCTCCCCTGCCTTTGCAAGTGCCTGAATAGTGTATGTGATAGCAGCTGCACCCGATGCAGTTGCAAGTGCTGCAACACCGCCTTCAAGAGCTGCGATACGCTTTTCAAAAACGTCCTGTGTTGAATTTGTAAGTCTGCCGTAAATATTACCTGCGTCCTTGAGTCCGAAACGATCAGCGGCGTGCTGTGAATCGCGGAAGACGTAAGATGTAGTCGCATATATCGGTACTGCTCTTGCGTCTGATGCAGGGTCTGCCTGCTCCTGTCCTACGTGAAGCTGTAATGTCTCGAAATGAAATTTATTATTAGCCATTGCCGGTTCCTCCTGATTAACTTAAATTTAGTTTTATTATATAAATGATCTTTTCTTCGTTATTGTTGTCAGCAACATCGCTGACCGCCTTTGCACATTCGGTCCGTTCCTTTTACTATTGAGCGGAGAACACCGAGTACATATGATATTTTATTATTCACATTTCCGCTCCTTTCGTTTGGTATGTCTATATTATACATCGGTTTACTATATTTGTCCAATGCATAATTCCCATAGCGAGTTATAAGTAAAATCTATAACTCCCGTTTTCATGAAAAAAAAGAAATATCAACAAAATATTCAAAAAATCGTGACAAGGTATTGAAAAAAATACAAATAAATGCTATAATTAAAAAGATGGTGTAAATAGTAATAGTTTTATGTTATGTTGTACTAATAGATTTGAATATGTATTTTTTGGGGGAAAATATGTGGTATTTTATCATTGTTACGTGTTCGATCGGCGTTATTATGGCCGTGATCTATATGATAATATGTGTCGGGCGATTTGGTCTTATAAAAGAGCTTTCAGGCGGAAAACGCTGGATCAGTATTATCATCTCTTTCACGATCATACTCTTCGTTTTATCGACCTTAACAATACTTATTTCGGCATTGAACGCATTAATGATAGCTCTGAACACGCTGTTCTTCTTTCTGCTGTCAGCTCTCGCTGTCAAAATAATAAAATGTACAACTAATAAACGATTCAAAATAAATCTACAGGGCTGGTTAGCCCTTTCGGTATCGGTAGTCTACCTTCTCATAGGATATTATCTGTGCAAGAACGTCTGGCGCACTGATTATAAAATAACTACCAAAAAAGAATTCGGCGAGCTTAACATAGCTCTTATATCGGACAGCCATATCGGTACTACATTTGACGGAAAAGGCTTTGCAGAGCATATAAAAACTATCGAAAAGCAGTCTCCGGATATACTTATGATCGCAGGCGATTATGTTGACGACCTTACTAAAAAGAAGGATATGCTCGATGCTTGTGAAGCTCTCGGAAAAACCAACTTCAAGTACGGTGTATGGTATATCTTCGGAAATCATGATGAGGGATTTTTCAACAAGCGCGATTTTACTGCCGCTGATCTTGAAAATGCACTTAAAAATAATGGCGTACATATACTCCTCGATAACTATGAGCTCGTTGATGACAGGTTTTATATTGTTGGCAGAAACGACAGCTCTTTCAAGGAAAGGAAAGACGTTGATGAAGTCATGAAGGGCATCGACGACAGCAAGTTCATCATAATGCTCGACCATGAACCAAACGATTACGCTAACGAGGCTGCTACTGCTGTCGATCTTGTTTTATCGGGACATACTCACGGTGGTCAGTTCTTCCCTCTTACTATTATGGAAGAATGGCTTGGCATAAACGATCAGACTTACGGTCACAAAAAGATAAACGGTACAGATTTCATCGTTACCTCGGGTATTTCCGACGGACAGATAATTTTTAAAACAGGTACTAAATCGGAATATGTAATGATAAATATTTCCCAGGAATAACAAAAAGCCGCGTTTCAAAATGAAGCGCGGCTTTTTCATATAAACCTTTATTCGATCCAGTAAACATAATCGCTCTTTCTCGGAGCAGGAGCAGGCTCTTCACAGTCCGCATATCCGAGAATACAGTGACCTATTCCCTCAAAATCGCCCTCTATTCCAAGCTCTGAGAGTATCTTTCTGCCTTCTTCCGACTCGAATTCCTCTTTCGCACGATGTATCCAACAGCTCGAAATTCCGTAAGCATGAGCAGCATTAAGCAGATTTCCCATTACAAGACTTCCGTCGTAAACATATGTCGGGAAGGATTTTTCTGCAAGGACAATAAGTATAACAGGTGCATTATAGAACGGATCACCTTCTCCGCCCATGATAGATGCATTCAGCTTTGAAAGCTTATCGCGTACTTCCTTATTTGTTACAGCTATAATAACAGGAGTCTGACGATTCATTCCTGTAGGTGCATAAGTACCTGCTTCAACGATCTTTTCGATTATTTCCTTAGGAACCATATCAGACTTGAACTTTCTTACGCTTCTTCTTGTTTTTAAATTTTCAATTGCTTCCATATTATTACCTCAATTCGTTTTAATATAAAAAATATAGTATTATGTCCCCCACAAAAGAGCTGTATATATTGTAGCATGGTTTATTATAAAAAATCAAGTGATTTATTGCTTTTTTAGGTAACATCGTGCAGAAAATGTGTCAAATGATGCAGCGGACCAGTACTCCGCGGACAGAGCTTACGGAAATGACTGACTACAGGCGTTTGTTGAGTCCACATCAGATACAGGTCGGTCTTACTCCTCCGAATTCCCAAAAGCCATTGAAATATATAGCAAAAAAATATATCCCAAACACTTGCAAAAAATTCAAATATATGTTAAACTTAGTTATCAGATAGGAATTATAAAAATTACGAGGTGAAATTAAATGAAAATATCAACAAAAGTAGAATGCGGAATAATCGCCTTGATCGATATTGCCGTAAATTCAGATAACGATTCTGTTGTAAAGATCAATGAGATCTCAAAACGCAATAATATCTCGGCAAAATATCTGGAACAGATCTTTCCGCTGCTGAAACAATCAAGCATAATCAAAAGCATCAAAGGCGCAAGCGGTGGATATATCCTCGCACGATCTTCATCGGAGATAACTCTGAACGAGATAGTAAATGCGCTTGACAACTCTATCCTCTCTGCTTCGACATTTAACGATAAATTCGAGCAAATGGCTATCACAGCCATCAATGAATGTCTCTGGGAACCTGTGACCGATTTCATGTGCAGTTTCTCGGAAAATCTCACTCTTAAAGATCTTGCCGACAAATTCAATGAACTGAACAGCATTCATGTTGAGCCAATGTACTATATATAATTCTTAAAGTCCTTTCAGGCAGTCAAAACTTATGTACTGTTTCTTCCGAAAAACAGCGTGAGGCTGAAAAACGTATCTTCGTTTCCGCCGCACGCTGTTTTAATGATATTCAGCTGTATCAGTCAAGATAAGAGCCGACAGGTGATGTGTTATACTGCTTCTTTATCCTGATGATTACAGAACCGTCAGGCTGCTGTGTTTCTTCAAGTATCTTGTACTTGGTTTTGCTCTTTTCAAGACTTTCCTTGTACCTTTTGATCTCTTCCTGAACCACCTTTACCGCATAGTCATGACCTGTGTCTTCCTTGAGCATAAAATGTAGCGTCTGACAGATACAAGCTGCTTTGATTCTTTTCATTATGATATACCTCCATAAATAATAAAACGAGCAGCAATAACCGGACTTACGCAGAATTGCTACTCGTTATATACTAATAATACCAATTTTTTCAAAATTTTTCAAAGGCAATTTTGCACAAAGTTCACGCTATATGCTTCTCGATATAATCAACAACTTTGCTCCTGTCAATGTCAAGAGCATAGGCAAATTCCTCAAAAAGCATATTCTCTGCAAGACTAAGATAGTTTTCATCCGATGAACGAAGCTTCTTTCCTGACTCTGCAAGCACCTTACGGCGAAGATACAGCGTTTTGATAAGCCGAATGATCTCATGTTTATCTGCATCTTTGATGATACGGCTGTATTCTTCCTTACGCTTAATATCATTATCTATCCATATCATTTCTTCAGAATTCATGTGTGAGATCAGTTCATCGACCTCAGCCTTTGAGCATATCGAGTGCATCTTGCCGATTGCCGCATCATTATTGGTCGGCACATAAAATATGTTTTTATCAGAGTTTATATGTCTGAGAATGTAGTATTCCTGCTCTTCACCTGTAAAATCACGCTTTTCAATCGCTGTGACCTTACATATACCGAATGCTCCGTACATCACCACATCGCCTATACTATACATAAGTATCACCTCACAAAAAAAATAGAACGTGAAGCAAGCAACTGGACTTACGCAGTAACTGCTACACGTTCTCTTATATAATTATAGCACTTTTAACAGCAAATTTCAAAGGCAGTTTTGCACAAATATCATACTTCTCTATTGTTCATTAAAATAGTATTGCTCCCCCGGACTAACTTCTGAATTTTCTTCTCGCTTGCACTAATATTGCACAAATGATATGCTTTATTTTCTACACTAAACACCGATCTGCTTATCAGCGTCGCTATTTTGATAAAACAATTAATTCAGCCATAAAACTTGCTTTTCTTTGTGAATGATATGTAAAAAATATCGCGTTTGTTGACATTTGTTTGTAATTATGCTACAATAATCTTAGGATAATAATGAAAGGTTGTCGATTAAAATGGAAAGAAATATTATTATTGACAAGCTTAAACGCAAAAATGAGATCCTGCCTTATGAATACGACGGAACGTACCGCTCTGTACAAGAAACGTTTGAATACTATGCAAGATTGAGAAAGATCTCGATCATAGATCACAACGATCTTGAACTGCTCTACTATCTGTCACTCGGACTCTGGAAAAACGACAAAAACGAACGTAAACTCCACATACAAAAGACCCACTTGCTCCACAATGACAAACTGATCCTTGAAAAAAAGCTCGAAAAGATCTGGAGCAGCAATTCAAGATTGTTATTTTGCCATGTCATTGAAAAGCAGGAAATGGACTTTCTTACCGCTAATGTTTCATTCAAAGATATGCCTGTCGCTAAAAGATCAGAACCGATACAGCTGTTTTTCAAGATGTGTGTCGATATACTGGAGCTTGAAAATGACGGCAAACTCTTTGATACAGCTCAGAAAACGCTGAATTCTCAGCTAAAGGGTTCAGGTCTGCCTGTATTCGTAATATCAAGGATACTTCACTGCCTGAAACCGTTTACATTCCCTATCCTCGGTGAAAGCGCTACCGATTCCATTGTTTTCAAAGCTCTCGGGCTTAATCTTGATGACTTGGACGATATATCGCAGTATATCAACAACTGCCGAAAGATCATGGATTTCCGCAACGCTAACTTCAAATTCCAGAATATGCGCGTTTTTGACGTTATGTCTTGGGAAATGATAATCGAACAGACTAAGCCTGCTCCGTCAGATAAGACTATAGCAGATCAGCAGCTCAGTAACTTACACGCTCCTCTTAACCAGATATTGTACGGCCCTCCGGGAACAGGTAAAACGTATAATGTCGTAAAATACGCAGTTGAGCTTATCGAAGGTGAAAAGATCGCTGATGACGTACCGTATTCCGACATAAAAAAACGATACGAAAAGTATTTTTCAGCAGGTCAGATAAAGTTCACAACGTTTCACCAGTCTCTAAGCTATGAGGAGTTCGTTGAAGGTATCCGCCCTGTTATCGTTGACAGATACGGCAAGGATACAACTACTGCACACGCTGATACAACTATCGTTTATCGTCCGTATAACGGCGTTTTCAAGTCTCTCTGCGAGAAGGCTTCAAAAAGTCCGAATATGAAGTTTGTAGCTATAATCGACGAGATCAACCGCGGAAATATCTCAAAGATATTCGGTGAGCTGATCACCCTCATTGAGGAGACAAAGCGCGGAACCTCGGTCATACTGCCTTATTCGCAGACTGAATTTTCCGTACCTTCAAATCTGTATATCCTCGGTACTATGAATACCGCCGACCGATCTATCGCTATGCTCGATACTGCTCTGAGAAGAAGATTTGACTTCATTGAAATGATGCCTAAGCCTTCACTTCTCGGAAACTGCGACGGAGTTGACCTCTGTAAGCTTCTCTCTGCACTTAATGAACGTATCGAGTATTACTACGACCGCGAACACGCTATCGGTCACGCATACTTCATGAACAGCAATGGCTGTATCAAAAATATCCACGAGCTGAGAGTGGTTTTCTCAACAAAGATAATCCCTCTCCTTCAGGAGTATTTCTTCGATGATTACGAAAGGATCAAGCTTGTGCTTAATGACGATAATTACTTCATCGAATGTATCACTCCGAAATATATCAGGCATTTCGATTCGGGACAAAAACTTTACCGTCTCGGAAATCCTATGAACTGGAACATTGAGCACTTCGTAAATATCTACGATGATATTTAATGATGAACGGAGATCGTAATGTATAACAAGTACTTATGTGTATCAGTAAATGAAAGTATTGCTGCATCTCCCCCCGATAACAGCGAGCTTTCTCACCTGCTCGGCGAATTCGCCGAAGCCTGTACAGACGACGGACGGAATATTATCACCGTAAATCATAGCAATGATATGAAATACTTCACAGTTGGCCCTTACTGCGGATTTGCCTGTTTCACCGACGGCACTCTTCTTGAGATACTTCCGCGAACTAAAAGCGGTACGGCTGAAGCAAGGAAAAGGCTCTGCGTCGAGTTCTGTAAACGCTGCGGAGCTCCTTTCGATCATTCAGGCTTTGATCCCGATATGAACTTTCTGGAGTACTTTATTTCCGTTTTTGCAAACGAGACAATGAAGATAATCAAAAGCGGTGTTCTCTCAACTTATACAAGCCGTGAGGAGAATCTTAATTCGGTACAGGGAACTATCCTTTTTTCCGAAAATAATCGCCGTAATCTCGTTCACCGTGAACGTATCTATGTCAGGCATGACGTTTTTACACCCGACCGTGCGGAAAATCGTATAATAAAAGCTGCTGCCGCAAAATTCAACAAGATAACCGCAAACTCCAAAAGCTCTCACCTTCTGAAAGAAGCTCTGTCATTCCTTGATGAAGTCGTCGTCCCTTATAATATCAATGCCGAATTCAGCAAGTGCATAAATACAAGAAACACCAAGAAATACAGCATAATACTAAGTATATGCCGAATGCTTTTTGACAAAAATGAGGGGACTGCCTTTTCTGGCAAATCTATCTCGTGCGCTCAGTTCTACAAAACGCATTCACAGATGCCGATAAAAAAGTTAGAGGCTACGGTCGCCGGCAGATAATAGCATTCACCCCGAAGCTTCCTGTATGTCAGGGAGCTTCTTTTTTGCCCTGACACGGATAATGCGAAAATAGTACTTGACAAATTACAAAATATATGATAATATATGAACAGATGCTCATATATTCATTTGTATAATGTACAGAGCAAGTATTTATTTTCTATGATAACGGAGAAATTACATTATGAGGAAAAAATCGTTCTGGGACAGGATATCGCCGTTATACGACCTGTTTGAAACCGTCTATAACAGAAAAGTCTTTACGAATACAGGCAAAAAAACTGCCGAACTGATAGACTCAGCCGATAATGTATTGGAGTGCGCCTGCGGTACAGGTGCTATAAGCAAATATATCGCAGGAAAATGCCGAAAACTGACCGCTACAGATTATTCTGTCGGAATGCTTGAACAGGCTTCAAGAAAGTGCCGTATGTTCTCAAATATCACGTTTCAAAAAGCAGATATAACCAATTTGAAGTACAATGACGAACGCTTTGATAAAGTCGTCGCCGGCAATGTCATACACTTGCTTTCTGCTCCCGAAAAGGCTATGCATGAGCTTGAACGTGTTGTCAGACGCGGCGGTAAAATAATAGTCCCTACCTACATTAATATGTCAAAAAGTTCGGGAAAACTCGCCGTAAAATTCATAGAAATGCTCGGAGCAAGCTTCAAGCAGCAATTCGATATGCGATCATACAAGAAATTCTTTGCGGATATGGGCTGCAAAAACGTTGAATACCACGTTGTTAACGGAAGAATGCCCTGCGCAATAGCAGTTATTACAAAGGAAGAATAAATATGAAAAAGAATAATGAACATTTGCCACTTTATGGTATTGGTCCCGTGCTTTGCTATCCAATGGCAATACTGTCTGCCATAGCCGTATTTTTATCATCAAAGAAGCTCATTCCTTGCACGGTAGATATCCCTTTCATAAAAGCTTTCATGCAGATATCAGGCATACTGCTTATCCTGGAAGGTGTCATCTTATTCTTCGGAGCAGACATTAACAGCTCTATTCAGGATAATATCAAACAGAACAAGCTAAAAACAAACGGCTCATACAAATTTGTCCGAAATCCATGCTATTGCTTGTTTTTATTGAGCTGCACAGGCGCTCTGCTTATCGCACATAATCCGTTGCTTCTTATACTTCCGATACTGTTTTATATATGGATGACCGTGATCCTCAAGAATACAGAAGAAAAATGGCTTGCCGAGCTTTATGGCAAAGAATACATGGAGTACTGCAAACGGGTAAACAGATGTATTCCATGGCTGCCAAGATAAATAACTGCGATTCAACGATACAAAAAGAGCTGCGGAAAATAAATCCGCAGCTCTTTTGCTGTTTGTATTTGTCTGACAAGCGGGAGCACTACAGATATATATTATATCATCTGCGCTTCTTTCTTAACATGAGGAACACTCCTGCAAACACCAGTAGTAAAATTCCTCCTCCGATAAGATAAAGTCGGAAGTTTCCAACTCTTATATACTTTACTCGGTCAATGTTCCATTCGTTTCCTGCTTCGTCCACAAGAGTGATATCTATATGATGTAAACCCTTATCAAGTTTAAACGAAAGCGTTCCGTTTTCAGGATCATATTTATGGGGTATCTCTACCCTCTTGCCATTTCTCGGGCACTCATATACCTTGGATAACTCTTCGTCAAGCACCTCACTTATTCCTGTAAGAGTTATTCTGTGTTCACTCTCAAAGAAATAATTGTGCCAGTTTTCAAATCCCTCGGGAAGCAATGCTGAAGGAGCTTCATTATCGATGCGGATTGATGCAAGATCAAGGTATACACCATCACGAATACTTACAGAAAGATACATTCTTGTGTTCAGGCCATCGTCACGGAATGCTTCTGAGAAATAGTTTCCGGGAAGATGCATTTTTACCATAGTTGCAGTTTCGGAAATATCTTCGGTCTCCATTTTGAAAGCGCTGTACTCACTCGGCAGATAATGTCTTTCATCTTCTCTGAGTACAAGTTTTCCTGCCTGCTTATCAGCTTTAGGCTTGATAACAAGTATGTCAAGATCATCAAAATCAGTTGCCTTCTTGCTGATAGCCTTTCCTGAAGGACTCATAAGAGAATAATAACCGCTCGGTCTCTGACCTTCAACAGTACTGTTCTTGTCTCCTATCCTGCTGTTATAGATGTATGCGAGCACGTCTGTATCTACCATACGGAAATATGTATCGTTTATTGGTACACTTCTGTTTCCGGCTTTATCAACAGCCACGTACGTAAGCGAATATACACCGTCTTTATCAAAGTCTGAAAGTGTAAACTTATTTGTATCAACAGATCTTGAAAGCTCGCCTGAAAGCGGATTCATTTCAATATTGCCCATTTCCTTGCCGTTTTTGTAAGTTGGCGTATAAATAACAGCCTTTACCTCTATCCTTGCAAAATTCACATCTTCAAATTCGACAGTAGGAGGTGCTTCATCCTTACGCTTTTCATAGTACACATCACAGAAAGGAGTTTTGACAAAACCATCATCTGTTGCAAATTTATCATTTCTCGAAAACAGCTCAGGAAAAGTTTTATCTATCTCATAGACCGCAGTATGATCTGCTGAACCTGAAATATATTCGCCCTTATTTCCTGCTCTGTCCTTTGGATTCATGACGATACGATAAACTCCGTCGCTGTCAAATACTATCTTTAATGTATGCTTATCGCCATCGCTTTTCCAATCAGCTCTGTAGCCGATATCTACCCAGTCTCCTCCTGAATTTGAATGTGAAGAGCCTGCCGACTTTGACTGAACACTGATGCCAAGATCTCCGTCATAGAAATTATGCTCAGTAACGGTTATTTCTGCTGTCTTATCATTGTTATAGTAGATGCTTTCGTTTCCGTCCTTGCCAAAGCTTTTGAAATTAGTCTGTACCTTTGGTTTAGTCAAGTCTACATTGAATGAATTATAGAAATAATCGCTGACATCTTCGCCGTTATACGTGATAACAGCTTTATTTCCGCCAAGATCCTCTCCCGAAAGAGAGAACGAATAGTCACCTTCAGGGAAAGTGATCTCTGCGTAATGAACATTAGCTGAATCTCCGTCTCTGAATGAAACTACAGGCACAGTATCGGTATAACTGTTTCTTATATTTGCAGATATACGCTCAGACGAGAAATTTCTCTCTGTGATACTGATGCTGAATCTTACATTACTATTATAGTATCTTTCGTTTATAGGATTTGAACTGTTTGTTATTGTGATCTTTGGTGCAATAGTGTCAATAGTAAATTTTTCACACTCCTCAGGCTTAGTTTCATTGCCCGATCTGTCAACAGCTTTAAATGTCATAAAGATATCATTATCGTCCTTGTCAAATACAAAGACCTGACTTACTTCAGTAATCAGATTTTCATCTCTTCCTGTTATTTCCCAGCCATTTTCGATAAAGGCATTCTCAGAAAAACCTCTATCGTTAGTTATGCTTGTGATAACATCATCAAAACTGTCAAGCTCAGACGATTTTGAATACTGAACTGATCTTAGTCCTGACTGCGGATCGGAAATAGTTACTCTGAATTCTACCTTATCGGTATAGATCTTGTTGCCATTGTTATCCTTTCCCGTACTATTATCGGGCAAAGGCTCAATATTTATAACAGGTTCTTTTTCGTCAACTACATACGCCTGTGGTGTACATTCTTCCGAAACATTTCTTACCTTATCATAAACCTTTCCGTAGATCTGACCCTTGAATCCCGCAGGAACTGTGATCGTTGCTTTTCCGTCTGCAACAGGTACGCCGGCATGGATCACCGCTTCCTTCATCTCGCCGTTTTCATAAGGAACAAAGCGGAAATCTGCTGTGTCAAGCTGTGATGAAGGTTCAGGATCACTTGATATTATCGTAAGATCAAATGCTTCCTTGAAGTAATAACCGTACTCCAGTCTCTCGATGAAGTTTTCACTTCCAGCATCAGAAATATTATCAGCTGAAGCGCGATCAAATACAAATCTCTCTACCTTAGGTGAGATATCATCTCTGTAGAATATTACCTTTGACTCGGCATATTCATTACCTTTTGCATCCAGCGGAACTTTTGTAACGTTTCCGGCATTATCTACTACCTCAAATTCAATTACATAGCTTCCGTCCTTATTAGGCTCGATCATTTCAGCTATCTTGTCTGTTGAATACTCGAAGATAAATTCTCCGCACAGATCCGATCTTCTTATTTGCTGTTCGCCGCCTATTGCCCCCATATCAGGCAATTTCTTATTATTCCGCTCAATCTCTGATACAGGATACTTCATATCTTCAATATTCAGATAGTGAACGAAATGGTCGAAATGATCTATACTTATATCATTAATACGCATATTAACCTGCTGAATACCCGAATCGGCATCTTTTACCTTCACTTCGATGTATTTTTCAGCATCATTTTCACTGTTAGTGTGCTTTCTGTACCAAAGCTGACCGTCACTGCGATTCAGTGAATCTGCTTCAGGCATTTTTACCGTCAGTGAGGGCGGAACAGTTTCAAGCATAACAAAAGTGTTTCCGTCAGTTTCCTGAAAATAGGCACGCTCATCAGGATCATCAGAATTAAACGTATTTGCAATATTAGGGATATTACAGCTTTGCTTTCCTAATTTATCATACGCAGTAACCATGATATTGCTCTGGAAGATCTTTGTATCTATATCAAGATCATAGAAATAGACATCTTTTCTGTTTTTATCTTTTTCCATTTTATCGGTGATATGTTTACCGTTAACGTCGTCATAGCTTATCATTACTTTTTCAAGACCGATATCATGCTTTCCGTCACTGGCATCGACACTAAGCCTGATCGAACCATTTGAAAATACACCGAAAGACAGGATATTAAGAACGCTGTTAATAGCTTCATTTTTCTTTTCAACAATAAAACTATTTACAGTAGGGTTCATCGTATCAACATGAACAGTAAGCTCACACGGCTTTGATTCTCTTCCTGATGCCGCTGCTGCTATTGCTGTGATCTCATATGTATGATCCTCAGAATACATAACATCATCCGTTGTGAAAGAAACGTACGCATACGCTCCCGTTTCACTTTTTGTGATCTCAGGAGCAAATATTCTTTCCCCTTGTCCTTTTACTTTCACAAAGATCTTTTTGATATCAGCACCCTTTTTAATACCATCTACTTTTAATATTATCGGTTCATTTTTTGAATTTTCGCCACAGCTTACCCAGTATTCATTATCATTCTGGATATATTTTTCCGATTTAACAGAAAAATCGCATATAGGATCATCTTTATCTATATAGATCAATTGGTCATCAGTATTTTTAAGAGTATTTCCTGCACAGTCATTAGCCAAAACACCTAATGAATACAAACCTGTATCGATTTTTGATATATCGATCGTTTCTTCATATTTATGCTCACCGCGTTTTAACTTATTATCAGATTCAATGTTCTCCGTTTCTTTGACCGAAGATGAATCGCCTACCTCTTCACCTATTAATCTACGCAATTTAGTAACGGTAACATCATATAAGCCATTCTCATCAGTAACCGAAACGCACAGCTTTCCTCTTTCAGGAGTAAAGTAAATCACATCATTTTCTTCGACTCCATTCTCATAGCTGTATTCTACTTTAGGCGGGATAGTATCGAATACCCATGTATTGCTCTGAAGCTTGCTCCAATCCACATCTTTTCCTTCAATAAGATTTGTGTTTTTGTTTTTCAGCAGATCACTTACCGAATAATATGCTTCATTTTCATTTTTATCGACCAATTTCAAATACAATGCTTCTGCCTTCAACTGAGGCGAAACATTGCAGGTATAAGTATCGGGAGCTGCATCTGAAGCTTCTAATACGCTTATAACTTTACATTTTTTATCATTTCCGTCTGTAAGTTCTACAGAACTTATGCCACTGATCTCGGGATCTTCTCCGCTGCCTTCATCTTTTGCAGTTATTTTAATTTCAATTTTTCCCTTTACAAAATTTCCGAAAGAAAGGACCTTTACCATTTTATCCCATGCGGACTCTGTATTCTTTTTAAACAATATTGACTCTACTATAGGCGGTTTTGTATCAATGCCATTAGTTGATATATGTTCTCTTATAGTTTCAACACCTGCATTATTTATTATCTTTATATCAAACAAATGGCTTCCATCTCCTCTTTTGCCTCTTACTTCGATGGAATTCTCCCATTTTACTTTTGAATAAAAATCAATCACTGCCCCAGGTTCATTTGAAAAATCTTCTTCATGTTCTTTTTTATAGATTTCTCCATAATTTATCCATTGCTCACCTTGTGGAAAATCGCTGTCCCATCTATACCAGATCTCAGCTATACCTGTTTCCTTATCACAAAGCTTTGCGCTTGCATCAAAATACTTGTTAGGATCACCGTGGTTTTTAGCTGAAAACTCCTTGATCTCAGGTCCTGATCTTTCAATGATGATACGTGAAGTCTCTTGCTTTTCATCACTTAATTTAAAAGCAAGAGGAAGCTTATTCGATTTAGCACCATTGCTTACAACAACAATATCAAATGTCAGATCGTATGCTTTATCCTTTTCAGCATCGATAGTAAATACTGCTTCTGCTATATATTTATCATTTTCCGCATCGTAAGACGGCGTTTTCTCCATTCTTTTAACTTCCTTGTTCGCAGAATCTGAAATAGTAAATGTCATAGGAAAATTATACTTTGATTCTGCATATACCGTTAATTCAACTTTTCCGTCAGCAACGATACCATAATCCATCTGTTTGAAGAAGTTAGTACCATCACCTTTCTTTAAAGTCGTTTCTTTTATTTCAGGAGCATCAGGATCAGCAGGCACAGGCTCACACTCATCATCTATCTCAAGAATATAGTTGCTGTTGCCCGTTGCCTTATCATTATCTATTTTGTATTCATAAACTTTTGAGTCATCGCCCGAACACTCAACACTTACCTTTGCTGTGATATTTACTTTATCGCCCTCTATTATATCCTTTTCCTCATGTACATAGGTCAAATTCTTAGGGAAAATCTCGCCTTCAGCAAAAGCACCTGTAGGTTTAATGCGTATGGTTTTCGGTTTTACAGTACCTTTTGTCTCTATGCTGTTATTATCCAATGAAAGCTCATATTTTGAACTGTCATCACCTGTCAGCTTTATATCGGTAATTCTGACGACCTTATCTTCGCCTGCTTTTTCATCGTCAAACTCTGCTTTTCCCGTAAGTGATACTTTATCGTCTTTACTTACACCATTAAGCTTTACATTTGAAAGATCGACCTCTGCATCTTTAGTTTTGTCATAAACTTTTTCTTTTACAATAATGTCGTCAATAAAATTTTCATCAAGAGTTATCTTCGTTTTTTCCGCTTTGTATGACTCGACAGCATATGCAGGAGCAACAGTAACAGGCATCTGATCTCCTAACATTACCATACCGCATAAAAGTGCAAGGATCTTTGTTCCTCTCATTTTAAGCATTCCTTCCTTTTTATTATTGAAGCGCTTTGCAGAGATAACAGCGTACAAGCTAATGCTCCGACGACCATAAAGCTGTTATTGCTTTTTATTATCACAAGGATCATCAGGAACAACAACGATACTGCTGCAATAAAAAGCGGCAATCGTTGTTTTTTGGTATTTTTATTCTTTTTCAATTCTTTGCATTTGATTATCAAACATATCTGCAATGCTATCCCGCACAGTAATCCGATCCAAAAAAATAATGCTATCATATAGCTCGCCTTTGATGCTTCATTCCCTGTTTTAAGCCAGGGAATAAAAAGCAGACTGACCGACGATACAAAGAATAAGACCGCCGATATCACATTCATCGTGTTAAGTTTTTTCAGCATTTTTCTCACTCCCGTCTGCTATATCTTTATACTTCGTATTTCTCCTGTGCTTGGTATTGTACAGAAAGAATGCAACGAGCCAGCAAGCAATTACACTAAACACAAAAAATAAAAATACCAGAAAGAAAATAGTTGAATACTTCAGATCAGTTTCGTAAAAAAGATCCCATTCTATAACAAATCTGGCAAAAAGATACGCCAATATAAGCATACCCGTGGCAATCCCGCCAACTTTTACCCAGATCTTGAATGAAGCTTTAATATCCTGCGCAAACTTTATAATAGTCTGTTTCCGTTCTTCCTTTAATTCGCGCATTTTTCTTTCATCTGCACTTGTCATTATCGGCATATCAGTCACCTCCTATCTTTGTCAGCGGCAAGAGCTCATTCTGTACAGTCTCTCTGTCAAGGTCAAGTGCACTTGCAATGGTATCCGTTTTGCTTCCTGACATAAGCTTTATCGCAAGCTTTGCGATTATCTTACGATAAGAATTATCACCTGAATATTTTCCAAGGACATCGTACGCTGCAATAAGTGTTTCAGAATCACTGTCATCGGCATCATTTACTTTGGTAAGAGCCTTAGCAAGATCATATCCCTTGCTTTCATACTTTGAAGAAAGATCGAGTCTGTATACTATCTTTGCAACATCATCCATATTATCATTTTTAGCATTCTGAATAATAGTATCGATATAGCTGCCCCAATCAGTCTGATCGGAGATATGTTCTCTCATAAGCGATGAAAGGATATCCGCTTCATCGCTGTCTATGACGCGGTCATTAGGCTTGTCACTGTATGTAAATTCAAGTATATCCTCAAAATTTTTCTTTTTATTCTTTTTGAACGGAACTTCCATCATATCCTCCGCAACGGCTGTGAAAGAAGTTCTTTTCTGATTATCGGTGTAATTTTTCTTTAATGTATTCCATCTGTCCCTTGCAAGAGGATTTGCAAGAATTATCATTAGCAGCCATAATAACATAGCATAGCCTGCAAATGCCGCACAAAATCCCGAGACACCAAGCATCTGCCTTACAAGAGGGTCAGATTTACGGTCAAGGGACGGTATTGCATCACGCGCTCTTTCAATTTCAAACTGAAGCTGATGAAAGTTATGATAATACTCATCAGGAGTCTTGTCAGGTTCCTGAAAGCCATTATGCCTTGTTTTGGTACATTTTCTTATTATATTTTCAAGAGATTCATGATACGCAATGTCTATATTTCTGAAATCTCTGTCGCAGTATCCTGCGTTATTTCCGCTGCGCACCCTGTCTTCCAGCTGTTTTTTTATAGCCTTGCTGAAAAAATAAGGGTCACTTGATCCCGGTTCTTTTTCAAATATCTCATTGCATATCTCATATATTGAAAGACATTCAAAAAAAGTCGCACCGAAACCAAATATATCACTTTCTATTGATATACAGCCGTTAACAAATACATAATTCTGTGAGACGAACGGGAATTCTCCTTTGCTTGGAGATGCATAGCATTCAGGAGCAGCATATCCTACAGTTCCGTATGAATAAAAATTGTTCTTTCCTACATCCTGCCACTGTTTATCACTGTAATCCGCACTGAATATCATCAATACGCGGTCATTATAATGCTGATATGTCCAGCCTTCCATTATTCCTTGTGATCGTCCGAAGTCGATAAGCACAAGTTCCTTGCCATGCTTTGTGACCATTATATTCTCAGGCTTTATATCGCAGTGCAGGATTATAGGCATATTCGGATTTGCCTTACTGTTTCTGCTGTTGACATTTGAAACAAACTTCATGATCTCACAGAAATTTATCATAAACTGTATGATCTGATTCTGAAACTTTACAACTTCACGGTAAGTGTATTCCGTCGAATTACGCTCCCATTTCTTCAGAGCGGTATTATAATTATACCACTGCTTAATACAATAATCCTGAAGTGAATCTCCGTCAATGTATTCTTCTACAACACAAAAAAAGTTTTCATTCGTTATCTCGCCGCTCTGCGTTCCGTTATTGTACAACAATGAAAAATCGCCAAGATCCTCAATGACATCAAGCACGCGCACGACAGAACGGCACATCTGCATTGCTTCAAGTATCTTGTATTCACGGTTCATAAAGCTGTACAAACGAGATTTTGGTTTAAACTTCAACGCACAGGAATATCTGAGATCATTTCCGTATTTTACACCTTTGAAAACGATACTCTCTGTTCCTTCTGCAATGAAGCCATCATGATTTATACCATGCTCAGTATCAATCCGATAATTAAACTCAGTTCCTCGGATCACACTATTCATTAATTTTTCTCCTCGTCATATTCCGCAAAAATAATATTATAAATCGAGTCAGCACAATCTGAAGCGACGCTCTCAAGTGTAACAACGGCTTTTTCTTCACTGTACACCTGTGACGCATCACCAACAGAACCGAATACACCTGTTCCGCGATCTCCCATTATTTTGCTTCCTCCTCAGGATCACCTGCTGTCTTATTGTAATCTCCGAGTTCCTTGTCGATCTGGTTGTACTGAGCCACAAGATCCTTTACAACGGTATCATTTATTGTATTGAGAACATCCTGTATACCGCCGACTTTTTCAAGGATATGATCCGATACATCCTTGTACGAACTTTTTCCCGAGCCTTTCCAGTTATCAAGAAGATCCTTGTTTATCCTCTCGAATTCTTTTCTTATATCTCCGAATTCCTTTATAGCCTCTGCACTATCCGTGATAAAGCTTTCGAGTTTACCTATATCTGCTTTTACAAACTCAGCCATATACTATTCCTCCTTGTCTTTAATGAACTTTAGTTTTTTCAGATCGTCCTTTTCAATAGAATAATAATATCCGTCACCCTCTTCACAAGGGGCATATTCTTCTTTAAGCGTCTTTACGTCCATTCCGCCGAAAACTGATTTGCCGCCTCGTTCGCTGACAAACTCTGCTATACTGTCAAGCAGAAATGCTGTACCGATAGTCGTGTGGAAATTTTCTCTTGTTTCGCTTTCGCTTATCGGCTTAACATCTGAAAATATAAATATCCAGTTCATTTCATCGGCGCGCGCCACCATTGAAGGTAATATCACCTCCATAAAGCATTTTGACGCTATAGAGTTTACATACAGAAATTTGCTCTGCAAAACGAATACGACATTTTTCTTTTCTGCCACAGCAGCCTTTGATGGCAATACAGCTCCTGTTCCGAATATTTCAGTAAGAACAGGGCTTGTAAGCCGCCTCACCTGTGAAAGGTCCATAAAGTTTTCATGGATATTCTTTATAAAAAGCTGCATAGGCGAAAGCTTTGTATTAACTTCCTTCAGAGCAGTTGATCCGATCTTCTCTTTAAAGTTGATAATTTCTTCCTGATGAAGTGATATGTATTTTTTTCTGGAGGGAACTATCTTTTCCGAGATCTTTTCAAGCTCTCCTCTACCGTCATCAAATAACACGAAATTATACATGGGATCTTCTATAAAGCCCTTTAACAGGATCTTTAGCAGATTTGTTTTTCCGAAGCCTTTTTTTCCATAGATAGCAACACATTTTGTTGACGAGAAATCTGCCTTTATGGGCTTACAGTCAGTATAATCGAGTCCGACGCTGACAGAATGAGGAGTCGCTTCAAATTTCTCGCCTGTCTCTCTGACAAATCCTTCATACAATTCGAGTGTAAGAACATCGGGAAAACGAAGGTACTTTTTAACAGTTCTTCCACCAAAGTATTTTTTCACATTAGCTTTGAAACTTTCATCATCTATATCATCTGCTATATTCAGCTGCAACTCGTAAGCAAGCTGCATAGGATATGTTGCAGCATTATCTGCTGTATTGACAGTTACATTAGCAAATCCGTGCCCGGGATTATTGCCGACAGGTATCACCTTATGGCTGAATATATCCATATAGCTGTCAGGCGGAAGTTCAAGTGCGATCTTCTGCTTGAAGTTATTGATAAGCGAAGCAGTACCTTTTGTTGAACTTGCGGTCGCAACTATGGTGATACCTTTTGACAGACCGTCGCGGCATAGCTTTGCGAGCTTTTCCTGGTATGCACCATATCGCGGTTCGTCAAGGAATGCATTTACATTGTCTATAAACAACGTAGTATGTATTGGCTGATCCTCCTTAACGTCCCTGTAGTTCTTACCTTTGAGCTTTTTTATATTGTCCTTCAGCTGATCCTCCATAAGCTTGAATACGCGCTTTACGTATTCTTCATTAGCGTTATCGAAATACGCTCCCACAAGCGGAAGTGATCCGAAATCAGCCAGAGCACCGCCAAAATCAAGGATAAATATCTGTTCTGTATCTTCACGATACTTTTTATGCAGGATAGTTATAAGGAGCTTGATAAAATTGGTTTTTCCGCTCATTGCTGCACCATAAAGGATTATATTTGATTCAAGCAGATCTACAACAAATTTCGGCTGATCCTGAATTACAGGTATATCCTGTGTTCCGATCATGCATTCAATTTTTTCTATCGCCAATTTTATCACCTCCATTCAGTAGGATCATGAACTATGCTGTTCAATGGTCGTTTGAATATCTCACGCGGTATCCTGAAAATGCTTTCCTTAGCATCTGTTTTGTTATTTGCTTCTTTCAAAGCGCATATCGTCTGAACAATATAGCTGAGCTGTGTATCGTGCTCATTTACATTTTTTGATGCCTGACGTATTCTTGCATTATTTTTCGTAGATACGTAAAAGCCTGTATTATGTGTACCGCATGGCATTACCTGTGTAGCCTTCACAACAGGCTCTATGTTCTGATCCTTGTTCGCACCTGTATACGCTGACTGAAAGTACATGAATTTACTTCCTGTACCTACAAGCAAGTATGCACGGCCATTACCCGGCATTGTAGGCGATGCCGCATCTGTCCTTCCGTCGAGCATTTCCTTTGAAGCAGCTCTTGTTGCAACTTTAAGGCATATTCTCGACTTTGAGTTTATTCTGATATCCTCAGTGATAGCACCTTCGATATTCTGTGATACAAGTATGATATGGAATCCGAGAGTTCGTCCGACTCTGGCAATAGTGGTTATCTCGGCAATAAAATCGATATCATCGCTGTCGCTGCTGAAACGTTTCAGCTCTGTAAATTCATCAACTACCAGAACAAGATGTGAGAGTGTCTGAGGGAGCTTATTCATTTTTCTCAGCTTCTCAAGCTGTTCAGTCTGCTTGGGATTGAGCGACTTTTCAGCATCAGGCGGCGCACTGCCTTTCAGTATCTTTGTAATAGTCCTTTCTGCACGGATATATGCGTCAACATTATCCACACCAAAGGAATTAAGCAATATCTTGCGTCGCTTTATCTCTGCATTAAGTACTTCAAGGAATCGCTTCAACATATAGACAGCCGATATTCCTTCACTTTCTCCCGCTGTATCATCAACTACGCCGACACAGTGCGGAAGCGCCTGCAAACGATTTGAGAATCCGCCGCCCTTCATATCAACGAGCATAAGATTCAGGTATGTAGGCGAGAACTTCATACACAGTCCGATAAGGTACGTAATGATAGTCTCAGATTTACCTGAACCTGTTGTACCTGCTACAAGCATATGCGGTCCGTCGGCTTTTTCATAGAGATCAAGTGTTACGATACCATGTTCATTTTTTCCCATAGGAACACAAAGATCTCGGGTAACATCGTTCTTTTCCCAGTTTTCGGCTATAAATTCTATTATCTTGTTTTCCTTGACCATTTCAGGCGTATACCCATACATTTCAAACAGAGTTACCATTGACGGAACATTTCCGTTTTCTGCTATACGTCTGTAATATATCGCACTCAACTGACGGAAAGCTTTTTCATAAGCCATAGACTTATAAGCGCCTTCACCGACATTCGGATCGTAAAATATATAGCTGTTGCTGAATTTTTTGTAGTCGATAAGGTTTTCTATATCACTTGTCGTATTATCACCTGAACCGCCGTTTTTGCTCAGGCTGTTGAGTATTTCACGCGAAAGCACGTTATATCGGCTGCTGACCTTTGCATTCTCATTTGCCGAGCTCGTACTTGTGAATTCAATGATATTACCGCAGTATCGCGGAAGCTGTGCAAGATGCTGGCGCGCAAAAATAAATGTCAGACCGTTGGAATTGATATATTCCTCTCCTTCAACAGGAGGACTTGGGAGGTACTTTGAAAAACCTGTTTCCTTGATATCGTAATCGTCAAACACTATGCATACGATATTAGTATACTGCTCAGGGGCTTTGTTTTCTTCATCATCTTCCCCCTTATCCATAGTTCGCTCGCCCATTATCGCCTGAAGCTTTCCGAAAACCGTGGCTGCGCTCTCCTTGTCAAAAACGAACTGCGAAGCATCTTCAAACAGCTCGTTGGTATGAGGAAGGCTTTTGTAGTTCTTGATGATCTGCATTTGCTTCTTTTTGTCGCTTTCGCTCTTGAAAAAGAAAACGAACTGAAGGTCTTCGGGAGTGTGGTAATAAGCGAGTTCAAATACTATATGTTCCACGAACTGCGCCGAATAATTGGTACTCGACTCAATAATACCAAGAGCACCGCAGTTTTTAAGATCGATGACAAGCGGAGGCTTATGGCCGCTTTTTTCCGCCTGTAGATACTTGAATTCCTTATTTGCGAGATAATCGGGAAGATCAGAAAGGAATCCATCGATCTTTACATCAGGAGCATTCTTCTTTTTCTTCTTTCCAAGCTTTTCAGGCGGTATGATTATCTCTATCCTTCGTCCTTCATCATCTTTATTTCTGTGGATCACAAAGCCTATCTCTGAAATGATCTCGTCTTTCTTTTCATTCTTTATCTCAAACATCGGGATCACCTGTTCCGATTCACCAAGCGATATCTTGAAGAAATCGCGGTCGTTCTGAGATCTTGCGAATATAGCTCTGTCGAGCTTTGCCGTATGTTCAAACAGCTCGTATATTTTCGGGTATGTGGTACAAAGGTAATTGATATCGCTGTTCTGCCATTCAAGTATCCTGTCCCAGATACGTGTAAGATATCTTTCGTAATTTGTTTTCCATTCTGCAACAGAGCGGGTATTCTCTTTCCCCTGCTTTACGAAATTATAGCTTTGTGTGACCATTGTAGCGATAGAAGTCGTCATCATCATGGCAAGCATTGAGAAACCTGCTGCATTATCATTGAAAAGGGCAAGCAGCATACGGCTTCCGCATAGTGCAGCCATGGATATTCCCGTGGGGATAATAACGTCAAGATAGCTTCTCTTTTGTCCTGAAGGCATCTCGCCCGACGGCAGGATATCAATGACCGACGGTTCTGCTACTGCTATCCTTCGCGTACTGATATTGTACTCCATTTTCTCATTATCACATAGAGATGCCTGATCGTATCTCGGAAATAATGACGTAAGCAATACCTTCTCTGATTTCGGAATGAAAAGACAGCTTGTCGTAACTATTCCGAGTTCATGCAGCTTTTTGTCAAGATTGCATTTCACATTTATAGTCTCAAGCTCTTTGACTGCTCTGTAATAAATTACAATATCTTTATGTGACTTTGTATATTCCTTAAAAAGCTTGAAATGTTCACTGTCATTTGCTTTCAATCCGTAATATACTGCTTCAAGAAGTGATTTGAGCGTTATGTCCTTATATAATAAAAGTGAAATTTCTTCACCGTCGTTCTCAAATTTTACAGACAGAAGCAACTCATTATTTTTCATTGAGTTCAATCCTTTACCATTTTTATTTTATCAGCTCTGATACTTTCCAGAACATCAGATATGTCTAATTCACACTTTGGTGCTGTCTTCACACTTTTAATATCTATCTTTATTGTATCGGGGGATATTTCGACCCGTTCAGGAACATTTATCCTTGCCGCCGCTTCATTGAAGCTGTTTTTAAAAAATAGTCCTTCTTTCACTGTCTGCTCTGAAATAGCGGCACCTTCGGGTACTTCTATCTTTGTTGCGATTCCGCTGAACTTCTGCTGCATTGCAGCCTTTTCTTCGTCGGTCTGCTCTGAAATAACAGCTCTTTCGGGAACGGCAAACTTTGTTGCGATTCCGCTGAATTTCTGCTGCATTGCAGCCTTTTCTTCGTCGGTTTGCTCTGCAATAACGACACTTTCGGGAACGTCAAACTTTGTTGCAATTCCGTTGAACTTCTGTTGCATTGCAGCCTTTTCTTCGTCGGTCTGCTCCGCAATAACGACACTTTCGGGAACGTCTATCTTAGTTGCGATTCCGCTGAATTTCTGCTGCATTGCAGCCTTTTCTTCGTCGGTCTGCTCCGCAATAACTACACTTTCGGGAACGTCAAACTTAGTTGCGATTCCGCTGAACTTCTGCTGCATTGCTGCCTTTTCTTCGTCGGTCTGCTCCGCAATAACTACACTTTCGGGAACGTCAAACTTAGTTGCGATTCCGCTGAACTTCTGCTGCATTGCAGCCTTTTCTTCGTCGGTCTGCTCTGCAATAACAATACTTTCGGTTACTTCTATCTTTGTTGCGATTCCGCTGAATTTCTGCTGCATTGCAGCCTTTTCTTCGTTGGTCTGCTCTGCAATAACAATACTTTCGGGAACGTCAAACTTTGTTGCGATTCCGCTGAACTTCTGCTGCATTGCTGCCTTTTCTTCGTCGGTCTGCTCCGCAATATAAACAGCCTCAGGAAGATCCACACCAGTCAGTATGCCGTCAAACAATTTGTTTATTGCTTTTTTATCTTCCTCAGTCTGCTCAGGTATTTCTATCATTTCAACAGGTGCATCGGGAACATTAACTTTAACGGCATGGATTTTTACTTTCTCCTTTACAGCCTTGATCCGCTCTGATTTAGCAGATTCAAGCCAGGAGATCAGGATATGTCTCTGATGCGATTTAATATGCTCATCATAGTAAACCTCATTTATATCGTTCATAAAAACCCTCCTAAAAAATTATGAATGACACAGACTTTTTGCACAGAGGTTTCTAACCACGGCAAAGCTGTGCCATTCATATCAAAAATTATTTTTTGCTTCCGTTACCTGAAATTGCTTCTGCAAGTTTATGATCGCTGTCATCGATAGTAGTTCTGTTTCCTTCAAGGAGCTTTGAAAGCCCATCGATAAGCTGTGGGATCTGTACCTCAACAAAGTATGCAAGTGTACCCTCAGTTTCAGATCCTGCTGAACCGATCTTCTTCTTCATAAGAACATCTTTTGTTTCGCCGCTGAATGTGCTGAGCGTAGTTGTAAGTGTATTGATAAAATCTGTGCCCTTTTTCTTGAAATTATCCTTTGCAGTGTCTATTTCACCTTTAGCTTTTGTAAGAGCATCATTTTCAACCAACATAGCCATAATTAATTACTCCCTTCAATTATTCTCCGTCAGATGACTGACCAATTTTACGGTTATTATCACCAAGTGAAGGATCAAGTCCCTTTTCACCTGTCAATGAACTTTCGATCGAATCGAGAAGACCATCGCCTTCCTTGTCGAACATTGACATATACTGATCGAATGTACCGCCTGCTGCAAAGAAATCAGTGATATTCTTCTTGTAGAACTCGGCTAATCCGTCAGCAGCCTGTCCCTTAAATCCATTGAAAAGAGTTGACATCGTCGAATCAAGACTGCTTACTAAAGTTGCGATATCTGAGCGGAATTGTTTAAAATCCCCCTTTGCTGTCTGCATTTCGTTATTAAGAACTACTTTGCTCTCTGAACCCATTGGCATTGTTATTTTCCTCCTTATTTTATTTTCTTATTTTTTAAGATCCGATCAAGTTCATCATACTCGTCGAATAACTTATCATAATATACGCCTTTGTCTTCATCACCTTTTCCGATTATGATATTCAAGGTGTCAGACATATGCTTTATTACCTTACCCATGTCTTCAATTGGCTGAAGCAATACATCCTTTCCTGTCCATTCGATCGCGTGTCCGGCAGGTGTATCTAAAGCTTCGGTAAGGTTTTTGAACATTGTTTCAAGTTTTTTCTTCAAGCGTTCATTTCTCTGCTTTAACAAGTTCATGTCCCTTGCTGCATTATATAGCGCCTGATCGTCAATATGAACTGCCATCTTCACCACCTCACTGACTCTTTGCTTTATTGAGCTCTTCCATTAAAGCAGGTTTTACATCTGTAGGCAGGCAATCTATAAGCTGTTCTGCATTTTCAAAATCGCCAATATCGATATACGAACGTATACGGTAACTTGCACAAACGTAATCTGAAGGATCCTCAAGCATACGCTTTGTCCAGAAGTTGATACGTTCCTTATACTTCTTGACCCAGTTTTCCTTATTGGTATACTTTCCGACTTTAAGCTCAAAATATATGCCGCTGTACTGATTAACAACTATCGATGATGCCTGAAGCTCTCTTGCCTTTTCAAACATATTATCGTAATCCTTCAGCACTTCATAAGCTGTTATGTACAGTGAATTTCTCATATCCTTCTGAATCTGTTCCATATTGAAATTCTCATCGATCTTATAAGCTTCTTCCTGAACAGTCTCCTGCGGAATAATATCGGTTGGTGTAAGGTATTGATAAACAGTCTCAGCAAGCTCCTCGGGGTCTTCAATATCTCCTTCCATAAGCACACTATTAACTGTCTCGGAGATATCATCCAGTTCTCCGTTTTCCCATCTTTCCTGCATCAGAGCTTCTTCATCCTCAGGTGAAAGCGGCTCGTACTCAGTTGTATTCTCTTCGGACTGCTCTTCATCAAGCAGGAGTATCGAAAATCCATTATTATATGATGAAACAGGATCTACAGCTGCATCAAGCACTTTTATTGCATTCTCAGGCATATCCATAGATAGATAAAGCTGAGCTGCACGCATATAGACTTCAAATACCTGCTCACCGTTCGGCTTGGCCTTTGCAAGACCTGTAGCCATTACTTTAAGTGCTTCTTTCCACTTGTCATTCAGTATTTCCAAGGTATCATTTTCAGGATCATGAAGTAAAGTATACGATGACAGATCGTTATAATAAGCCATTGTCAGATCGGCAAATTTTTCTGCTCTGTGCAATTCATCTTTTGCCTCATCATAACCTTCAAGTTCCATAAAAATATTGAACGCAAGACTGTACGCTGTATAATCCTTCGGTTGAAGAAGCTTCATCTGATTGAGCACAAATACAGTCTGGTGGAAGTCTCTTTTTTGCGCATAACAAGCTGCTTTCTGCTGGAGTATCTCATAGTCAAGACCAATATTGTCCTCAGCCTGCTGAAGATTTGCAAGAGCATTATCGTAATCGCCGTTATCTGTATTGATCATGGACATCATCTTGTAAATCTGTCCCTTTAATGAATCATCACAGTTCAGCTCAAGAGCCTTTGTAAGGCTCTGTAATGCCTTTGCAGAGTTCCCGTCCATTGCCTGTGCATATCCAAGCAAGAAGAAATTGTTACCGTTCTTTTTGTCGATCTCCGTCGCAGATCTGAAGAATCCGATAGCATCAGCCACCATTCCAAGAGACAGCGCTGCTTTTCCTGCACACAGATATCCCTCTACCTTGTTCTTATCCTTCTTTATTGCTTCCAAGGATTTTTCAAACGACAATTTGAACTGATTTCCTGCAAATGCCAGATTTGCTCCCGAAATAAGTTCTTCGTAATTCATTCTATCACCGCCTAATATTAATCTTTATTTATGTCCACATAAATCGCTCACACTTCAAATCCGTCAACTCTGACTATCTTGCTGTTCAATACATATATCTGCATTGCAACTGATTCCATCATATCAGATATATAGTCATTTCCCGGCTCAAAAAAGAATATGAACTCTCCCGCTTTCTCTTCAATGTTTGAAGGCGAGTATCTTGCCTCTATCAGTCCATAACGATATGTTATGTCATATATCTTCAAGCCTTCATATATCATATCATCGTCCCTGTCCTGAAATTCCTCGGATTTAAACCACGGTATGAAGCGGCTTCTGATAATATTCTCTATGCTTTCATTCTGCAATACTGCATAATCCTGAGAAAGGTGCTCCTTGCTCTCATCTATATTATAATCGATACAAACAGGTACACCTTCATATTCAAATTGTGATGTGAAAACCTTTTGTACTTTATTATCAATTAAATCTTTTTTTTTGAATTTTTCAAAAAATCCCATAATATACCTCTTTATAATTATCTAATAGCATTTTCCATCTTACTTTCAATATTAGAAAAATAATATATTTTTCTTTTTTATAGATTCTTTCCATTCATAAAAGTCTTGTTCAGAATGCAAGTTATTTGATATATCCTTATCATACTTCAAATCAAATTTAAATTTTTGATCTTTACATCGAAATTTCATTTTATATAAAACAGGTTTTTCACGTTTAGCTTCATCAAAAATTATTGGAAGACGATCAGCATCTTGTTTTATCAACTGATTAAAATATTCTACTGTATCAGCTTGATATTCTAACTCTTCCACATCCCATGTTTCTTTGCCAAATCTAAAAAAAGCGTTAAAATAATATTGTTCCTTGTCCATAAAAATATAAACAAATATAAAATCAGCTTTTCCTTGAGTAAACTCAAAACATGTTGAAATTATCGAGCTTGCTATCTTCATAAAATCATTTTCAAACATTTTTTATCACTCTTTACTAAATTAATATTCTCTGAAATTAACATTCTTAAAAACGTTTTTAAATGCTTCACCATTTATCTTATATGTCACTTTATAAACAGATGGACGGCTTGATTTGAAACCATAATTTATTCTTACTTTAACATTAGTTACATCTGCAAAACCACCTTTAGGTCCCATAGCATCAGCCCATTTTTGTTCCATTGAAAAATAGTTATCTACACCTGAACGCCTTTGATTAACGTCCCTCGCTTGTGATGTTAAATTATCTAATTTTCTTGAGCCGTTAAACCTATCACCAAAAATGTGACCTGCATCATCACCATTAAGTTTTCCTGGTGTATTTGTTTCGTTCCTATATCGACTTCGATCACCTTTCAGCTCTAATCTTTCTGCATACCCTTCTTTAATAATACCTGCTCCATTTTCACCTTTTCTACCTGTAACATAATGATAAGCCGTACCATCTTCACCTGTTCTATATTTAACATGATCTCTTGGTACCATATCACCATTTGCATTTTTATACATATGACTACCATCTGTAATCTCAGCTTTATTATAAGCTCCACCACTAAATACAGCTAATCCTGTAACAAACTTCTGAAATCCACTATACAATTTGTTATCATGCAAAGACTTATTAAAAGCAAACAGTTTACTTTTTGGATCAAGGGCACCAGCAATTTGTGATACCAAATCAAATGCCATCATTCCACCGGAAACAACTCCAGAAGCTTTAGCAGTGTATTGTATTACGCGAAACGTCTTATATGTCGTTCCAAACGCAGAACCAAATGCACCACCAGCGAAACCAATCCCCCCCAACATAAATCCCGCAGCAAATCCATCGCCAAAAGCTTTTTTTGCCATAGCTGCCGCTTCTTTTTTAGATTTACCTGATAATCTTGCCAATCCATAAGTTATTGCAGAATTAATGACTCCACCAATCGCACCTGCAACTAATGCTGTAGCAAATCCCTCAAGTAATGCCGCTCCAAACGCTGCCCAAAATGCAGTTCCTGCACCAGCTGTAAAAACAGTTATCAAAGCTCCAACAACAATAAATGCCAGACCAACAAGTATCTCTTTCCAGTGCTTCTTACACCACTCTACAAAGCCACCGACTATTTCAACAACTTTATCGCAAAAGCTCTTAAAGCCGTCCTTAATTTTTTCCTTTAAACTCTTTTCACATTCAGGTTTAAGGTACTCATACTTTTTATAAAAGTCATTTTTTTCCGCGCTAACCTTAGTTGAAACCTTATTGTCAACTGTTCCCACATCGTTGATAAGTGTATCGAGCTTATCGTAGGCAAGGGTCAGGGAGCTTTCTTTAGTTTCCTCTCGTGTTTTTGCGTTTTTAGCTTCTGTCTGAGCTGTCTCGACCTTAGCCGCTGTTTTAGCAAGATCAATCTTGGTAATAAGATTACCTATTGCCTTCTGAAGTCCGCCTGTAGTTTTTTTAGCACTTGAAAATGCTGTTCCCAGGCTGTCGAAGGCACATATTCCCATACCAAAATTGATCGATGTCCCGTTTAATGCTATCGTTGCCATTCAATTCACCATCTTTCAATCACCGTTAAGCCATTTTTTCTCGTAATCCTTCATTTCAGAATAATAAATATCAGCTCTTTTCTGTGCTGCCGAAGCACTTCCAAGGTTATTGATCTGAGTTTTTATACTTGATATCTGCGTATTACAGTTATCTATAGCTTTTTGGGTCTTAGTTTCTTCTCCTTCGAGCTCTTTGATACTTTTCCCGAGGTCAGTGGAAATACTATCAAGATTATCCTTAGTGTTTGTCAGGTCTGTTGAATATATTGAAGAAAGATCTGCAACGCCCTTATCTGATGTAATGATCTTCTTATACTCATCACCTGTATTCACCAGATCCTTTTTCATATCAGGGAACTCTTCCTTCAGTATATCGTTACACTTATTATAAGCATCACGCACAAGAACAAGTTTATGCTTTATCACATTTAGTTCAGAAGTCTTTGTGGATAATTCTTTTTTCAGTGCATCTTTTTTGCCGTTGAGTTCAGCTGTTTTTCTGCGTATATAGTCTCTTTCGCTGATAGCGCTATTATATTTTCCTTTTGCAATATTGTAAAGCTCTTCATAGTTAGCCATAACATATCACCTCTCATAATAAAAATACAATATATTCCAAATAGTTATAATCATGATAGCACTATTTATAAGATTTGTCAAGTATTTGTAGATATTACGTCAAAGCAACATTATTTATCTGCAATATGCACAAATAAAATTATATTTTTTATGCATTTCATAGCTGATACTACTTTATCCTTGTGCAAGCCGCTCCAAATGTGACGACCATTCCCCCCTAAAACAGTTGTCATGATGTCATGTTACGTGTCTTGTAACCCAAGAGTGCGCGCAAAGCGTCCATACTAATTATAGGCAACACCGCACAAAGACCGCTTAACGACTTTGCACTAAATCTGCTTGCATATTTTCCGTCATCTTGCACATAAATCTCTTGACATACGACAGTATGCCTGCAAGATTTCTATACAATCTGACGAAAAATCTGTCGGCGCATCTTTAGCACAATCTCTGTGCGGTGTTGCCTATAGTTATGTAACATGAAACGATTTGTAATAGCGAACAGTGTTCGCACGTTAAAATTCTCCCGTGCTTACACAGAATAGTATTCGGACTGTCGAGTACGCCGTTCCCTGCAAATTTGATTTTATAATTATCAAAATCGATTTACGTGTGTCAGCTTCATATGCCTTGACTTTGACGATATATCGTGATATAATCGAATCATAGGATTTGGTTTTACGGAGTTGATCGTATGGATATTAAGGATTTTTACAACGGCGACGAGTTCGCCGCTTACGAGTATTTCGGCGCTCACCTGAGTGATAACGGAACTGTTTTCCGCACATATGCGCCTAATGCTTCAAAAGTGTCGGTGATAGGCGATTTCAGCGACTGGAAGGATATCCCCATGAAGCCCGTTAAAGACGGACGTATGTACGAGCTTTCAGTTCCGCAGGCTTTGGAGGGAATGCGCTATAAATACCGTATCTACGACAAAAAAGGCGAATTTATCGACCACTGCGACCCCTATGGCTTTGGAATGGAAGTCCGCCCAGGAACTTGCTCTGTCATAAGAAGTATCGGCAGCTTCGAGTTTACAGATGAGAAATGGCTCAGCGAACGTTCGGACTGCCGTGATAAGGCACTGAATATCTATGAAGTCCACCTCGGCTCGTGGAGAAGGCGCTCCGACGAGGACGAGAACGGCTGGTACAGCTACTCAGAAATAGCAGACGAGCTTATCGATTACGTCTGCGAATTCGGCTACAATTATATTGAACTGATGCCCATAAATGAGCACCCCTGCGACGAATCGTGGGGCTATCAGAGTACAGGCTTTTTTGCACCTACCTCACGCTACGGAACTCCAAAAGAGCTCATGGAACTTGTAAACAAGTGCCACGAACGCGGTATCGGTATCATCGTTGACTTCGTTCCCGTGCATTTCGCTGTTGACCACTACGCACTCACCGAGTTTGACGGCACTAAGCTGTATGAGTACCCAAGTGACGATATCGGCTATAACGAGTGGGGAAGCCGTAATTTCAATCACTCAAAGGGCGAAGTGCGCTCGTTTATACAGTCCGCAGCCAATTACTGGCTAAGTGTTTACCATTTTGACGGACTGCGCATGGACGCTATCCGCAATATGATCTACTGGAACGGCGACGAAAAACGCGGCAAGAACGAAAATGCTATAAAGTTTTTGCAAACTATGAACTGCGGTCTTAAATCCCGACATCCTACTGCTATCATCTCTGCGGAGGATTCTTCGGCATATCCAAAGGTGACAGCTCCGGTATTTGCAGGCGGACTCGGCTTCGATTACAAGTGGGACTTAGGCTGGATGCACGATACTCTTGAATATTTCCAGAGCGCTCCCATGTACCGCAGCAGAGACTATCACAAGCTTACCTTCTCAATGCTTTATTTCTTCAATGAGAACTTCATACTCCCCCTTTCCCATGACGAGGTAGTCCACGGCAAGGCTACCATAGCACAGAAGATGAACGGTCAGTACGGTATGAAGTTCCCACAGGCAAGAGCTCTTTATATGTATATGATAATGCATTCGGGAAAGAAGCTCAACTTCATGGGAAGCGAGTTCGCACAGCTCCGCGAATGGGACGAAAAACGCCAGCAGGATTGGGATATGCTGAAATACCCGATACACGATTCCTTCCGCGAGTACATAAAAAAGCTAAACTTCATCTACCTGAAGTATAACGCTCTCCACTATGACTACGACCCCACCAATTTTGAATGGGCTGACTGCAATTCCGCAGAGCGCTGCGTCTACGCTATCCGCAGAAAGGCGGCTGAGGGAGATATACTCGCTGTGTTCAATTTCTCTGACTGGTGCCAGTTCGACTATACAGTTGATATCGGCAACGGATACTTCGCTGATTTACTTCTGGATTCCGATGACCAGCTCTACAGCGGAAGGACTCCCGACGGAAAGGCGCGTTTCTCGTGCGAAAAAGGCAGACTAAAAATGGATATCCCTCCGTTCAGCGGCAGAATGTTCCTTCTGTCAGCAAAGTGAACATCATGACATATCTTTCAGAGGGCGGAGTTGTCATGGTCGGCACTTTTCAAGCCCGTGTGTAGTCTCTATTTGACGAGTGTACTTTACGGGCGAACACTGTTCGCCCCTACACATTTGTCAGCGTGAGCGGACACCGCAATTATGCATTATGAATTATGCATCAAAAGTACGCTCATTCATCAGCAGATAATTAGTTATAATATTATTTTTTTACAATACTCTTGATTTTATTTTCTGACTGTGGTATAATATTACAGTAAATTTATGCAGTGGTATCGAAGTGGTCATAACGGACGTGACTCGAAACATAGTCGTTTCTGAGCTTTCCGCACTTTGATTTATCCCTGTTCTGCGTGGTTTCGGCGGTGTTCACAGTTGTGTTTACAATCGGCTTTCTCGCAGTTTTCTCGCAGTTTTATAGTTAAATTAAATACGCAGTGGTATCGAAGTGGTCATAACGGACATGACTCGAAATCATGATGCCCCTTGAGGGACGTGGGTTCGAATCCCACCCACTGCGCCAAGCCAAATGCGGAGTATTCCGCGTAGTTCCGCCTTTTCGAGAGGCGGAACTTTTTATTAGGTGGTGATTTTATGTCGAATTATGTTTGGAGTAAAATAATATGCAATCAAGAAGTCTTTGATAAGATCGTAATGGATAGTCCAACGAACCCGTCGCATTCAATTATATCTTTTCATAAGATTTTGGGCGTTGATTATGATGATCGTGAAGCTCAAAACGTTTTGGTTGTAAAGAATGCAGACGATACTTATGAGCTGAAGTACTGTCAAAGATGGTTTTATCCAATTACCTGCATTACACGTCTTATTGAAACTTTTCATGATGTTATATGGTATCTTGTAGAAGAAAATCACATTTACGTCTCGAAGTTTTATTGGGATAATGGCGTTAAAGAAGATATAATGGATATTGAATACCAGTACTATGATTGGTTAGATGAAAATCCGATATTTGGTGACGCTCTTGATTTCTCAGATGACGACGTCTGGTATTTCCTCGAAACACTTCAAGAAAAATGGATTAATTGGGAAAGTAATGACAATTTTGCAAGATATCTTGACGTTGCTGCTCACGATGTTGACCATCCATTTAAGAGTCGACCTTAGTTTTCTGTATTAGCCTCTGAACAGTCAAGTCCAGAGGCTTTTATTTTACTCCGAGAGCGCTTTAGCTATCGCCTCCGCACTCAGCTTCTTGCTTTCGCTGTCCACATGGCTGTACACGTTGCTCGTTGTACCTATGTCGCTGTGGCCGAGCCATTCCTGTATCAGCTTCATCTGCACTCCGTTGGCGAGAAGTAAGCTGGCACAACTATGCCGCAGATCATGGAAGCGTATCTTCCGCAGACCGTTTTTGCGGAGCACTATCGGGAAGTGGTCCGATACATAGTTGGGACGTATCAGCTCTCCCACAGCGTCCACGCAGATGTAGTCCTCGTACTTCTTGCAGTAGCCTCTGCCGAATGCCTTCTTCATCTCAGCCTGATGCTCACGCTCAGCGATGAGAGCCTGCTCGACTACCGGTATCAGCGGAAGGGTTCTGTAAGACGATTTCGTTTTCATTACATCGTAGCCTGCAACTCCGTCCTCGTCCTGCAACACCTTGTGCTTGATGCTTATGGTCTTGCCTACGAAGTCCACCGCTGACCATTTCAGTCCGATGACCTCGCTTCGGCGGAGTCCATAGTAGGCAGCTATAACGATGACGATGTGCAGCGGATCGTCCTTTGTGCAGTCGATGAGCTGCTTTATCTCCTCAGCATTATAGTAGTTTCCGATGAACTGTACCGACTTCGGACGGTCAGCCTGATCGACAGGATTTGTCGGAATGATACGACGCTTCATTGCAGACTTGAATGCAAGGTGCAGGAGCGAATGATGTCGCTGACAGCTTGTTCCCTTCAGACCTCTGGCTCTGAGGTAAGCGTAGTACTCGTTTATCTCGTCGCCGGTTATCTCCTTGACCTTTATCTTCATCTTCTTGAAGAATGGTATCATGTGTACGTCCATGTACCGCTTGTAGCTTGTGTATGTGGACTTCGTGATGTTGCCTTTGTAGGACTCAAGCCACTCCGCAAGGTAGTCCTCAACTCGCATATCAGCTATGCGGTTGCGCTCCTTGTCGGCTCTCGACATACCTTCGTGCAGGTACTGGTCACCAAGATTGTACTGCTCCAGCACCTCGTTCAGACGGTGGTTGGCTTCGGTCTTGGTGCCTTTCTTTGCGTCCAGTCCGAGGGAGCGCCACTTTTCGTGACGCTTACCATCGGCATCATATAAGTTTATAACGGCATACCATTTGCCGCTCTTCTCAGCTAAATGTCCTGTGGTTATTTTCATTGGCATCCTCCTTTCAATTCCCAAATCGTTCCTTATCGTGACTTTCGTCACGACAACAATACCACACTTCTCCCGAAAAATCCATACCTTTCACCTCATTTCGGCAGAAGCACTAAATAGTTTCTCTCGTTTCGGCAGAAGTCAACAAGAGCCGGCTTCGGTATAATTATCTTCTTGCCAAGCCTTATCGCTCCGAGACTTCCATTTTTCACGAGCTCGTAAGCCTGATTCTTTCCAATGCGGAGCAGCTTTGCTGCCTCGGGAACAGTCAGCACGTCCGGCTCGTTTCTGAACATTTCTGTATATCTCATTCGTTCCTCCGTTAATTCCTTCGTTGTTTGTGTTTCTGATGTGATTTAAGTTGTTCATTTTTATCACCTCCGATAGGGTATAAGAAAACCGCCTTATGTAAGGCGGTTTAATCATCTATTTCTTCAAATTTGAAACTATTTGCACATTCTGCCAGTTCACGCACATTAATTTTACACCAAAAGTATTCATCAGGTATTCCTTTAGAAAATGCAGCACAGCAGAATTTCCCCTCTATTTTTTCATCATAAAGGTTCTTACAAGACGAACAATCAGGAATAATAACAGGCATAACAATCCTCCAGTATATTGTTTGATAGGTTTAGTATATCACATCAAAAAGGTTTTGTCCAGTCTTTTATTCTTGTTCACTGCGATTTGCCGATTCAGGTAAATGAGGTTGGACTGAGTGCAGTCCTGTTTCGGGACTTCATCTCTCAGATACCGTTACGGTAGTCGAGTCCCTGTATCGGGGAGTCATCGCTGTCGACTATCCCCTCACGCTCATTGCGCATGATAAGGTCGTCGAGGTTGATCTTTCCACGCGTTCTGCGGACGTTGTTGACAGCTTCACGGCGTATGACCTTCAGCTCTTTCTCGGTCACCTCGAAGGTCTCCGCCAGCAGTGCGATGAGCATTTCGACCTCTACTGCGTAACGGAAAAGTCCCTTTGAGATTTTTGTTATGCCCTCATCATTTGCCGCGGAAATGCACTCCGCTAGCTCAGGCACAAGCACTTCCGACTTGTCTTTTATCTTCCTCGTTGCGAGATATAATCTCAGTGCGGACTCGATAAGTTCCGAGCGACTACCTCTGTTCTTTGAGAGATACTCGTCACATTCGCGGAGCAAGTCCTCGGAAATATAAATGCCAGTTCTCACTTTTTCACTTATCGTCATCATCCCCTTTCTGATAATCGTAGGCACGCTCGAAGTTTATCACGCCGTTGATGTGAGCAACTTCATCGACACACATTCCCCTGAGGTCGTCAATCGTTTCGTCGTCAACATCATTTACTGCCGCGATAATGTGGGACTGCATCGCCGACTCCACCGC
>Ga0256405_10002912_pt1 | contig 37103 bp, 28 predicted proteins | sample RumenRJG_02DNA_FD_189096 | JGI IMG/M metagenome (GOLD analysis project Ga0256405, IMG submission 189096) | Bovine rumen microbial communities from Lethbridge, Alberta, Canada - RJG_02 | ecosystem: Host-associated > Mammals > Digestive system > Stomach > Rumen | place: Canada: Alberta...
TTGCGATCTCGTAGACCATTAAACATGACGAATTAGTATCTACTCTGTCTTTCTGCTACTTCTATTGTAGCACATCGCCAGAGCCCTCGGATTACTTACCACTTACTTTTTATCATGCCTCCTTTATCGCAGCAGATAGCTGCCTGATACCAGTAGATTGCCGCTGCTGTCATAGACCTCATAGGCGACGGTTGTTCCTTCCGCCGCGGCTGGGATCGTGATATGATCGCTGATGACATAATAGTAAGTATACTTGGTGCCGTAGGCAAGGAAGGTCATCCTGCGCGCTTCGGCATACCGATCCTCATCACCGAACGCCTCCCCGTCAGCCGCGTAAAGCCTGCAATAGATCGCTCCGTCAGAGGGAACTGCTTCCTGCGGAATACTCACATAAAGAACCCTTCTCTTGGGATAGGGCTGAACCGGCTGCGGCGGACCTGTAGGCTGTTCGCCGCAAGCTTCCGTCGGAGCTTCAGACGGATAAGAGGGGATCCACGGTGTTGCGGTAGGCGGCTGCTGCGGCTCATACGGCTGCTTCTCGGTCGGCTTTATCGCCTCGGTCGGATTGTATTGTTCGGTCGGAGAATCAAAAGACTCGGTAGAGCCGGGCGCTTGCGGTGCGGTGGGGGCGGCGGGGGACTTGCCGCCTTCGGTCGGCGTTCTCCTGCCGTTTTCGGTGGAAGAAGTCGGGGCGGCAGGAGCGTCGGGGTCACGTTCGGGGGACAGTCGGCTCGGCGATTCTGACGCTTGCGTCGGGTCTTGCCGATCGGCTGTATCGGGAACGATGACGACCTCTGTCGCGACGGTCTCGCCGTTTGCGTCGGTCGACCAAACGATCTCGGTGGACGCTTGCTTAGAATTGGGCTTTACGGGGACAGGGGCGTTGTTCATCGAGAGGAACAGCGCGACACTCAGCGCGGAAACCAGTATCAGGCTTGCCGCCGCCGCGATCACGCGCGGCTTGCGCCAAAACGGGATGACTGCGGGCTTTTGCTCCTCTTTTGCGGGGATGTTGAGGGCGTTTTCGATCCAACTCTCGGGGGTTGGGAGATTTTGCAGGCTGTTAAAGTTGAAGTTCTTCATCTGCTTTCACCTCCGTATATTCTTTTGAGCTTTTCTCTGCCGCGATGGAGCAGGGTTTTGACGGTGTTGGGATTTTTGCCTAGGACTTTGGCGATCTCTTTGACCTTCATGCGCTCGACATAGTACAGATAGACGACCTCGCGATAGTCGCCCTCGAGCTGCATGAGCGCCCACGAAAGGTCGACGTCATCCTCGGCGGAAGGGGCAGGTTTGTCGACGATGGTGTCGAGGGGGATCTGTCTGCGGTTGTCGCGGATGCAGTTCTTACATTCGTTGATTGCGACACGCAGCAGCCATGCCTTGAGGTGGCTTTCGCTGTGAAAATCGGGAGAGCTTTTGTACAGCTTCAAAAAGGTATTTTGGAAGCAGTCCTCCGCGTCGGCATAGTTTTGAAGCCGCATCAGACAGGTGGAGGAAACATTTTGGGCGTACCTATGCACAACCTGCTCGTAGCTCAGCCCCACGTAAAGTCGACTGCCCATTTTGTTCCCCCCTTCACTTTATATACACCTGAGAACGGCGTTCGGTTTCAACGGATTTACTATAGTATGAATAAAGGCGGATAGCAAGTGTTTTACATAGCAAAAGCCCCTCCGCTTTCACGGAAGGGCAGGATGGAAAGAATCACTTTCGAAGCTTGTTTTTGTCGACCTTTTTCTGGAACTGCATGATCTCGTCATAGATACGCTGACAGTTGTTGTGGTCGTCATAGTGATAGAAGTCGTCGACGCGCGCGATATACTCGGGCTTCATCTTGCAGCCGCTCTCCATATAGGCGCACAGGGTGTCGACCAGCTGAGCGGAGGTGGTGCAGATTTCGCCGAAGCCCATGGTGTCATAGAAGAATCCGCCGTCGTCATAGTGCGCGGGCAGCTCGTCGGGATGGAAGTACACCAGCGGCTTTTTCATGTAGGCAAAGTCGAACTGTACGCCCGAGTAGTCGGTGACCATCAGGCTCGACTCGGTGAGGATTTTCTCGTAGCTCATGTCGCCGACCGACGAGATGACCTCGACGTACGGATCGGGGGTGTAGTCGTCGACCTGCGCCGAAAGGATCGGGTGAAGCAGATACTTGATCTTGTATCCGGTGCGTTTGGCGGTCTCGATGAGCTTTTGATCGTTGATAAGATCGTTATAGATACGGTAGTAGACCGTGTTCTTGAAGTCGGGATTATAGGAGCGCTGTTCACCCTCGCTGGTGGTGACGGGCATCGCGTTGTACATGCGCCATGTGGGGGTGATGAGAATCTGCTTTTGGTCGTTGTTAATCAGTCCGTCGTATCTGCCGATACCGGTCATCTTGATGATGCCCGTATCCTTGTAGCCGTAGACGTGACCGTTGAGGTTCTTTTCCTCATATTTTGAGGCGATGAAGTACATGCGCGTGTTGTCGATGATCCGCTGCTGTGCCATCGCGCACTTTTGTACCGAAAGCCCGTGCTGCAAGCACATGGTCGGGAAGTTGCACAGGTCGCGGATGAAGCGGCTCTTGTCCAGACTGTAGCCGTTGAAGGGGAAGGTCTGAGAGTTGGTGATGAGGGTGATGTCGGCGTTGAGGAACGCCATCTTGTGCTTCAGGGAACCTGTCTTGACCGGGTGCAGACCGTCTTTCTTCATCTGTCGGTAGTCGGAGGTGTTCTTGTCGATGATGTAGTAGCGGTGGATGCCGTCTTTTTTGTCCTTGCAGAAGCGGTACAGGTACTCGCAGCTGTCGCCGCCCTTGTAGAGCTTGTCATACATCAGCCAGATGCGCTTGTTTTTGTAGAACGGGCGGGTCAGCCAGTACTCTAAACGCGTGATGAAGGTGCGTTTGCTTTCCATAAAAACACGCGGCAGATACTTGAGCTCGCGCTTGAAGGTTTTCATGCCCGAGGCGCGTTCGATGACGATATCGCGGTTCTGCTCGATGGTCGCCATGTACTTGTTGAAGCGCCAGTAGCCGCCCGAAGGAGACGCCGCGAACTTCGCCCAGTGGTGCAGGTAAGAGTACTGCAGGGATACGCGGGTGTTTTTGTACTCGGCAAAGAAGCTCAGCTTCTGTTTTTCCTTGTTGTCGTCGATGGGCAGATCGAGGTGGAAGGTGAATTTTTTGTAGGCGCTGATGCCGAAGTACTTGGTCAGCGAGTAGCGGTCGTTGTCGACAAGGTCGATCCTCTCGCCGTTCCATACCGCGTACAGCTGAATATTGTTGAGGTTGAATACCTGACGGAAGGAGCCGTCCAGCAGGATTTTGCCGTCGTGGTAGTCCAGCACATGCAGACCGACTCTCTGGCCCTGCATACGCGCTACGACGACGTCGTTGACGTCCAGCGCGACGTCCTCGTTGCCTTCGCTCAGGTGCTGGGGCATGTCATAGAGGGTCTTGTTATATTTGAGCATCCAGAACATCTCGGCGGCTTCTTCGCTGTAGCCGAGCGCCTTGTACTTGCCCGCGTTGAGGATGATCGTGTCGCTCAGGAGGTTGAGCACCTTTCTGCAGGCTTCAAAGAAGCGGTCAAGCTCTTCGGCGCTCATGTTGCGCTTGTTGCGGTTGTTCATGTTCGCGAGGAATCGCGCCGACACCGCGTACATCAGGTAGAACTGGATGTAGTAGGGGAGGGTGCCGTCGGCGTTTTTCTCACGCTGCGCAAGAGGAAGCAGAAAGGCGTCGATCGAGTTCTGATACCAGTCGATATCGTTAGAGGGCACAAAGTACGCCGAGTCGTCGCTCAGCGGCATGAAGGTGTTGAAGTTCGCTTCGCCCATCGCCCGGTAGGTCGGATGATCCTTTTGCAGGCGGAGCATCACGTCGTGGAAGTGCTCGTATTTCAGCTTGGGGTCGGCGGGATACTGCTTGAGCACCTCGCTTTTGATGATATTGCCGTCGAGCTCCATTTGCAGCAGGTTCGGATTATCCCGGATGTCCGCAACGGCGTCCAGGTACTTTTTGGGCACGTTGGTGCGGTTGATATACTTGTAGCGGCTGTAGACGGGGTTGATACAAAAGCGCACCGGCGCGGCAAAGGCATAGGGCTTGTTTTTGCCGACAGCCTTTAAGGCGTTCAAAAAGTAATGACTGCCGAACACATCGCCCGGACGCGCGACGATCGCGTAGTCGCCGCTGATTTTTGCCAAAGCGGCGTTGTATGCCCCGGCTTCGTTAGCTCCCTTGCAGTCGACAACGCTGACGTTGGTATAGGACGCGAGCTTTTGTGACGCGTCCTGCTCGGCGGTCGCGTCGGCGACCAGGAGCATCAGATCTCCCGTATTGACGTTTCTCTGGTTTTTCAAAGAATCAGCGGTCTTTAAGATCAGATCGGACGATTCCATGTAAGGCACGATCACACATACAGACATGTTTCTTCCCCTTTCGTATGCCTACTTTTCAACTATATATCATACCATATATACAGGCTTTTTGTCAATTCATCCACAACCGATAGAGGTTACAGTCTTGATACCGTCATAATACCTATATTTATGCACATTTTTCTTTGATTCTTTGACTTGATAAATCACTAAAACTTCGCTATAATGGTAGATGGTTTTTGTAAAGGGTGACAGAAAAATCGACAATTTGCAAAAATATGCAAGTTTCCCTTGACAAATATGCAAGATCATGTATAATAAATGCATAAACTTCAAATTTAATGCATATTCATTCGGAGGTATTATCATGCAGGCTATCAATAAGGAAAACATCAAGAAAGTCGTTCTCGCCTATTCGGGCGGTCTGGACACATCCATCATCATCCCGTGGCTCAAAGAGAACTACAATAACTGCGAGGTTATCGCGGTATCCGGCAACGTCGGTCAGAACGACGAGCTGGAGGGTTTAGAGGAAAAGGCGATCGCGACCGGCGCTTCCAAGCTCTATGTCCTCGACCAGACCGAAGAGTACGTTGACGAGTACATCATCCCCACCATGAAGGCGGGCGCTGTATACGAAGATTATTTGCTCGGTACCTCTACCGCGCGTCCCTGCATCGCCAAGGGTCTTGTTGACGTCGCGATCAAGGAAGGCGCCGACGCCATCTGCCACGGCTGTACCGGCAAGGGCAACGACCAGGTGCGTTTTGAGCTGGCGATCAAGCACTTTGCTCCCAACATGCCCATCATCGCTCCGTGGCGTATCTGGGACATCAAGTCCCGTGACGAGGAGATCGAGTACGCCGAAGCGCACAACATCCCCCTCAAGATCAACCGTGAGACCAACTACAGCAAGGACAAGAACCTGTGGCATCTTTCCCACGAGGGTCTTGACCTCGAGGATACCAACAACGAGCCGACCTACGAGAAGCCCGGCTTCCTCGAGATGGGCGTTTCCCCGATCGACGCTCCCGACGAGCCGACCTATGTTACCATCGAGTTCGAGCAGGGTACTCCCGTAGCTCTTGACGGCGAGAAGATGACCGCCAAGAACATTATCTTAAAGCTCAACGAGCTGGGCGGCAAGAACGGTATCGGCATCATCGACATCGTCGAGAACCGTCTGGTCGGCATGAAGTGCCGCGGCGTGTATGAGACTCCCGGCGGCACCATCCTGTACAAGGCGCACGAGGCGCTCGAGTCTATCTGCCTTGACAAGATGACCATGCACGAGAAGCAGAGGCTCTCCATCACCTTCGCGGAGCTTGTTTACAACGGTCAGTGGTTTACCCCTCTGCGTGAAGCTCTCTCCGCCTTTGTCGACAAGACCCAGGAGAAGGTCACCGGCTATGTTAAACTCAAGCTCTACAAGGGCAACATCATCAAAGCCGGCGTCGACAGCCCCTACAGCCTGTACAGCGAGGAGATCGCGACCTTTGGTGAGTCTGACTACGACCAGACCGATAGCGCGGGCTTCATCAACCTCTATGGCCTGCCCATCAAGGTACAGGCGGTTGTGGACGAGAAGAACAAATAATATCGGAGAACGGTTAACGGAGAACGGTTAACGGTTAAGGGAAACGCTGACGCGTTTTGGATTGATATAACGTATATCGTAGGGCGGGGGCTTGCTCCCGCCGTTACGTGTCTATATGACCCTGAGTTTTAGGAGAATTTATTATGGCAAAAATGTGGGCGGGACGTACCGCCGGAGACACCAGTAAATTAGCGGACGAGTTCAACAGCTCCATCGGTTTTGACAGCCGTATGTATAAGGAAGATATCACAGGATCTATCGCTCACGCTCAGATGCTCGCGAAGCAGGGCATCATTGAGCGGCATGAAGCCGACGTCCTGTGCGACGAGCTGGCGCAGATTCTTGAGGATATCTCAACAGGCAAGCTCATGATCGACAGAAACGCCGAGGATATCCACATGTTCGTCGAAGAGGAGCTGACCAAGCGCGTCGGCGACGTCGGCAAGAAGCTCCATACAGCGCGCTCGCGTAACGATCAGGTCGCGCTCGATCTCAGGATGTATCTGATGAACCGCGTCGATGAGCTGTGCGCCGATACAAAGCACCTGATCGCCGCTCTGACCGACAAGGCGGAAGAATATAAACAGGCGATCATGCCCGGCTATACACACCTGCAAAGAGCACAACCCATCATGTTCGGCCATCATCTGCTTGCCTACGCGATGATGCTGCTGCGCGACGTCGACCGCATGAACGACTGCAGGCGCAGGATGAATATCTCGCCGATCGGCTGCTGTGCGCTTGCGGGCACTACCTATGACACCGACCGATACTTTGAGGCGGAACAGCTGGGCTTTGACGGGATCGCGATGAACTCGCTGGACGGCGTTTCCGACCGCGACTATGTCATCGAGTTATTGTCCGATATTTCCATTTTGATGATGCACCTGTCGCGCCTCTCCGAAGAGATCATCCTCTGGTCAAGCTGGGAATTTGGCTTTGTTGAGCTTTCCGACGCCTACACCACCGGCTCGTCCATCATGCCCCAGAAGAAGAACTCCGATATGGCGGAGCTGGTACGCGGCAAGACAGGACGCGTCTACGGCGATCTGATGGGTGCCTTAACGGTGCTCAAGGGTCTGCCGCTGGCATACAACAAGGATATGCAGGAGGACAAGGAGGGCGTGTTTGACGCGGTCGACACCGCCTCCATGTCCGTAAAGATATTTATCGGTATGATCGAGACGATGAAGGTCAAGACCGAGAATATGAAGAAGGCGGCTCAGCGCGGCTTTATCAACGCGACCGACCTTGCCGATTATCTGACCAAGAAGGGCATGCCGTTCCGATCGGCGTACAAGATCTCCGGCTCCATCGTCGCCTATTGTATCCAAAACGGCGAAGTGCTCGAGACCCTGCCTCTCGAAAAATACAAAGAGTATTCCGATCTGTTCGAGCAGGATGTGTATGAGGATATTGACCTTTTCACCTGCGTGAACAAGCGAAATTCCGTCGGCGGCACCTCGGTACAGTCGATCGAACAGCAGCTCAAATATGTGAGAGAGAAACTTTAACTTCTCTTGATTGAATCGACACAACAATAAAAATGTCATTGCGAAGCCCTTTAGGGCTGTGGCAATCCCCTTGTCATTAATGACTTGAACAGTGAGATCCTGCTCCTCTTTGTGGGATTCCCACGGGGCTAAAGCCCCTCGGAATGACAGCGGAAGGGAAACCAATAATGGCTAAGATATATATCGACGGCAGCGCCGGCACCACCGGTCTGCGGATTTACGAAAGACTTTCCGCGCGCAGGGATATCGAGCTGATGATTCTGCCCGACGAATTGCGCAAGGATACCGCGGCTCGCCGCGAAATGCTGAACAAGAGCGACGTCAGCTTCCTTTGCCTGCCCGATCAGGCGGCTGTGGAAGCGGTATCGCTGATCGAAAACCCGGATACGGTTGTGATCGACACCTCCACCGCCCACCGCACGGCGGATGGCTGGGCTTACGGTATGCCGGAGCTCAGCGGGCTGAGGGAGCAGATCCGGACCGCAACTCGTATCGCCAACCCCGGCTGCCACGCCAGCGGCTTTATCGCGCTGGTCCGCCCCCTCGTTGAGTTAGGGATCATAAAAAAAGACAGCGCACTGTCGTGCTTTTCGCTGACGGGTTACTCCGGCGGCGGCAAGAAGATGATCGCAGAGTATGAGTCACAGGATCGCGACCCGCTCTATGACGCGCCGCGTATCTACGCGCTTTCACAGGCGCACAAGCATCTGCCCGAGATGAAAAAGGTCTGCGGGCTTGAGAAAGAGCCGGTATTCAGCCCCATCGTCGCGGATTTTTACAGCGGCATGGAGGTCAGCGTGAGCCTTACGAAGGACATGATCTCCTGCACCCTCGAGGATATCAAAACCGCGTACAGGGATTATTACAAGAGCGGCTTAATCCGCTATGACGACAGCGCCGAGGGCGGGCTTTTAAGCGCCGCGGCGTTCAGCGGGCGCGACGACATGGTCGTGGCGGCGTTCGGCAACGACGACCGTATCACCCTGATCTCTCGCTTTGACAATCTCGGCAAGGGCGCGTCCGGCGCGGCGATCCAGAACATGAATATCCGCCTTGGGATAGATGAAGCGGAAGGCTTGGTAATATAAGGCTCCCTTTGGTAAAGGGAGCTCCCGCGGGAGCGGGTGAGGGATTGTACAAAAGGAGCGTAGCGACCAACCAAATAAATAATTAGTTGCTCGTTTCACTCAATCAATTATGCAGTCCCTCTGAGTTCGCTTAACGCGAACCCACCTCCCTTTACCAAAGGGAGGCTAATGCACTCCGAAAGAAGGAAGATATATGATGAAACTGATTGAAGGCGGCGTGACCGCGGCTCGGGGCTTCAAGGCGTCGGGCATCCACTGCGGTATCCGCAGAAATACATCGAAAAACGACCTGTCGCTGATCGTTAGCAGCGTTCCCTGCGCGGCGGCGGCGGTCTATACCACCAACCTTGTCAAGGGCGCTCCCCTGACGGTGACGAAGAAGCATATTGCCGACGGCAGGGCACAGGCGGTCATCTGTAACTCCGGCAACGCCAACACCTGCAACGCCGACGGCATCGAGATCGCCGAGGGTATGGCGGCTCTGGTTTCCGAAAAGTTGACCATCCCGGCTGACGACGTGGTGGTAGCTTCCACCGGCGTCATCGGTCAGCCCCTGAGTCTCGAGCCGATCAAGGACGGTATGGACGAGCTGGTCGAGAAGCTGTCTGAAAACGGCAGTCACGAAGCGGCTTTAGGCATCATGACCACCGACACCGTGGCAAAAGAGGTCGCGGTCGAGTTTAAGTGCGGCGGCAAGACCTGCCGTATCGGCGGCATCGCCAAGGGCAGCGGCATGATCCATCCGAACATGGCGACCATGCTGGTGTTCATCACTTCCGACGTCGCGATCGCTCCCGATCTGCTCCAAAAGGCGCTTTCGTCCGATATCCAAAACACCTTCAACATGATCTCCATCGACGGCGATACCTCCACCAACGACATGGTAACCGTGCTCTGCAACGGCATGGCGGGTAACACCGAGATCACTGCCGAGGGCGAGGATTTCGCGACCTTTATGACCGCGCTCAACACCGTGACCGTCGCTTTGTGCCGCATGATCGCGGGCGACGGCGAGGGCGCTACCAAGCTGATCGAGTGCAGGGTCAGCGGCGCCAAGACATCGGAGATCGCGAAAACCGTCGCCAAGTCCGTCATCTGCTCCAGCCTCTTGAAGGCGGCGATGTTCGGCGCGGACGCCAACTGGGGCCGCGTGCTGTGCGCGATCGGCTACTCGGGCGCGGCGGTCGATGTTGACAGGATCGACGTCAGCTTCAAAAGCGATAAAGGCGAGATCGCCGTCTGCAAAAACGGCGCGGGTATCGCGTTCAGCGAAGAGATCGCCAAGGAGATTCTGCTCGAGAAAGAGATCGAGATCGCGGTCGCCCTCAACGACGGCGACTGCGGCTCCACCGCGTGGGGCTGTGACCTGACCTATGACTATGTCAAGATCAACGGAGATTACAGAACCTGATCGGAGAACGGTCAACGGTTGAGGGCGGGCTTTGCCCGCACCCGAATATATATAGGATTGAGGAAGTCTATGAAAAACCTATCCAACGCTGACAGGGCAGAGGTGCTGTGCGCCGCGCTGCCCTATATCAAGAAGTATAACGGCAAGATCGTCGTCGTCAAGTACGGCGGCAACGCCATGATAAACGAAGAGTTAAAACAGCAGGTCATGCAGGATATCGTCCTGTTGTGGCTGATCGGCGTCAAGGTCGTGCTGGTGCACGGCGGCGGCCCCGATATCAGCGACATGATGGAGAAGCTCGGCAAAGAGCCGCGGTTTGTGGACGGTCTGCGCGTTACCGACAAAGAGACCGTCGACATCGTCCAGATGGTGCTGTCGGGCAAAGTCAACAAGACGCTGGTCAACCTGATCGAGTCAAAGGGCGGTCAGGCGATGGGCATCTCGGGCATGGACGGCAGGCTGATCGAAGCCGAGATGAAGGACGAGCGTTTGGGCTACGTCGGCAACGTCACAAACATCCGTCCCGAGCCGATCATGGATTTGTTGGAGAAGGGCTATATCCCCGTTGTGTCCACCATCGGCTGTGACAAAGACGGCAACGCCTACAACATCAACGGCGACACCGCCGCGGCGTATATCGCGGGCGCGATCAAGGCAGAAAGACTGATTATGATGACCGACATCGCGGGTATCCTCAAGGACAAGGACGACCCCGACAGCCTGATCCCCCAGATCACCGTGTCCGAAGCCCAGACCCTCTACCGCGACGGTGTGATCTCGGGCGGCATGATCCCTAAGGTCGGCTGTTGTATCGAAGCCATCTACAAGGGCGTGCAGAAGGTCATCATCATGGACGGTAGAGTGCCCCACTCCATCCTGATGGAGCTGATGACCGACGAAGGCGCGGGCACAATGGTGCTGGCGGACGAGAAATAAGCAAACATGTTTTTTGGGGAGAGCAAGCCTCTTCCGATATAGCAGAACGCTGACGGAGTGATAACATTGAACATCAAACAGACAGACGAGCGCTATATTGCGCATACCTATCAACGTTTCGACGTCGCGATCGTCAAGGGCAAGGGCAGCCTTTGCTATGACGACAGCGGCAAAGAGTACATCGACATGACCTCGGGCATCGGCGTCAACGCCTTCGGCTACTCCGACCCCGTATGGGCACAGGCGGTCGCACAGCAGGCGGAGCTTTTACAGCATACCTCCAACCTCTACTACACCGCGCCGTGTGCGGAGCTCGCCGAGATTTTATGCACGCGCACGGGGATGGAGAAGGTGTTTTTCTCGAACTCGGGCGCGGAGGCAAACGAGTGCGCCGTAAAGCTCGCGCGAAAGTACGCCGCCGATCACAAGGGCGCGGAGTATTACAACATCATCACGCTGAACAAGAGTTTTCACGGCAGAACGCTGACAACCTTAGCGGCAACGGGACAGGACGCGTTCCATGAAAAGTTCACCCCCCTGACCGAGGGCTTTCTCTATGCTGAGCCGAACGATATCGCAGGACTCGAAAAGCTCGTGTCAGAGAACAAGGTCGCGGGCATCCTCATCGAGACCGTGCAGGGCGAGGGCGGCGTCAACGCCCTGACCCCCGATTTTGTCCGAGCGGTCGAGCGCGTTTGTCACGAGAACGATATCATCTTCATGGTCGACGAGGTGCAGACCGGCAACGGTCGTACCGGCAAGCTGTATTCGTACATGCACTTCGGCGTACAGCCCGACGTGGTCAGCACCGCCAAGGGGCTGGCGGGCGGCTTGCCGATGGGCGCGACCCTGATGGGCGGCAAGGTTGCCGACGTCCTCTCTTACGGCGATCACGGCTCTACCTTCGGCGGCAATCCCGTCTGCGCGGCGGCGGCGGTCTCGGTGCTCAGCCGCATGGACGACGCGTTTCTCTCACAGGTTGCCGAGAAGGGCGCGTATATCAGGTCGAGGATCGAAGAAGCGGGCTTTGCGGTCAGCGGACTGGGGCTGATGATCGGTATCAAAACCGAGAAGCCCGTGTCCGAGGTGCTGATGAAGTGTATGGAGAACGGTGTTCTCTGTCTGTCCGCCAAGGAAAAGCTGAGACTATTACCCCCGCTAAACATCCCGACAGAACAGCTCGCTAAGGCTGTCGATGTAATCATAGAAGCGTTGAAATAATGAGGAATTCCTCATTCCTCACTCCTAATTAAAACCGATTTGAGGTGTCAACATGAATCTGAAAGACAAACATTTCTTGAAACTGCTGGACTTTACCCCCGACGAGATCGCGGGGATGATCGACCTTGCCGCGGAGCTCAAGGCGAAGAAGAAGGCGGGTATCCCTCACCGCCTTTGCGAGGGCAAGAGCATCGCGCTGATCTTTGAAAAGACCTCCACCCGCACGCGCTGTGCCTTTGAGGTAGCCGCCGCCGATCTCGGCATGCACCCCACCTACCTCGACCCTTCGGGCTCGCAGATCGGCAAGAAGGAGTCTATCGCCGATACCGCGCGGGTGCTCGGACGCATGTACGATGCCATCGAGTATAGAGGCTACGGTCAGACGATCGTCGAGGAGCTGGCGAAGTACGCGGGCGTTCCTGTCTACAACGGGCTGACCAACGAGTTCCATCCCACCCAGATACTCGCCGATTTTCTCACCATCCGTGAGCATTTCGGAGATCTGCAGGGCAAAAAGCTCGTCTACATGGGCGACGCGCGCTACAACATGGGCAACTCGCTGATGGTCGGCTGTGCCAAGATGGGCATGCACTTTGTCGCCTGCGCGCCGAAAAAGTACTTCCCGAACGCTGAGCTGGTCGCTCAGTGTGAGAGGATCGCGAAAGAGACCGGCGCGACCCTCGAGTTTGTCGAAGACCCCATGACCGCCACCAAGAACGCCGACGTGATCTACACCGACGTGTGGGTTTCGATGGGCGAGCCTGACGAGGTTTGGGAGGAGCGTATCCGCGACCTGAGCCCCTATCAGGTGAACAAAGCGCTGATGGACAACGCGGGTGAAGGGTGCCGCTTTATGCACTGTCTGCCCGCCTTCCATGACCTGAACACCACCATCGGCAAACAGATTCATGACAAATTCGGCATCGACTGTATGGAGGTCACCGACGAGGTGTTCGAGAGCGCGCAGTCCATCGTCTTTGACGAAGCCGAGAACCGCATGCACACCATCAAGGCGGTCATCGCGGCGACCTTATCCTGAACGTTTCATACATTTCAGAGCCTTTCCGAGCGGAGAGGCTCTTTTTGTATGGGAAAAAGGGGTTTCTCAACGGCGTTTTGCAATCTATCCGATATAGACGGCTTGTCTTACGAAAAGCCCGAAAAGGTTACCGAAAAACCCATCCACGCACCGACAAACGCGCGCGGGGTTATCCGTTATACTGAGAACATCATACGGTAAAGGGATGTTGTTATGTCGGTTGTACAAGCTGTCAGGCGCAGGCGAGAGGGTCGCCGCGCGAAGGACGCGACCAAGAGCGTGGCGCGCGAGGTAATTTTGCATATCTCGTATTTTATCGCGGGCGGAGCGGTCGCGCGGGGAGCGGCGTTGGGGGAGATGTCACCGTTCGGCGCGTCGCTGGTGGCGGCGGTACCGTTTGCTTATCTGCCCTCGGGCATGCTCGGCACGGCGCTGAGCTATCTGTTCTCGTCGCCTGTCGCGTCGTTTCGCTATATCGCAGTCGTGATCGCCATCGGCGCGATCCGCTGGGTCTTAAATGAGCTGAAAAAGCTCTCCGACAGCCGTCTGTTCGCGCCGCTTGCGGCTTTCATCCCGATCTTCGGGACAGGCATCGCGCTGACCTTTTCGGCTAAGAGCGAGATCACCGAGGTCTGGGAGTGTCTGATCGAGGGACTGCTCGCGGCGGCGGGGGCTTACTTTATGAGCCGCACCGCGGCGCTGTTTGCGTCTCGGCGATCCTTGTCGGGCTTTTCGGGACAGGAGCTCTCATGCCTGGCGATGACGGGGTGTATCCTGCTGTTGTCGCTGTCGCGTGTGGTGATCGGCACGGTTTCGGTCGGACGGCTGACGGCGGTGCTTTTGATTTTGCTGTTCGCTCACTGCGGCATGGTCAAGGGCGGCAGTATCGCGGGGATCGCGACAGGCACGGTGTTCGCGCTGTCGGACAGTCATTTGCTGTTTCTTGCGGCGTCCTACTCGCTTTCGGGGCTGATGGGCGGGCTGTTCGCGCCGATGGGCAAGGTTGCGGTGATCTTCTCGGCGCTGCTGTGCAACGCGCTGTTCGCCTTCTCGTCCCCTGACCGCTCTGTGCTGCTCTCGGTCACGCTGGAAACCGCGATCGCCTCGGCGGTGTTCCTGCTGATCCCCAAGGACTTCGGCAATTTTCTCTCGGCGATCTTTTCCGACGATGCGTCAAAGACCTCTGAGGACGCTGTTCGCCGCAATATCACCATGCGGCTGAGCCACTGTGCCAAGGCGCTGGAGAACGTCAGCTCGTGCGTCAACGCGGTATCCGACCGCTTATCAAAGCTCTATGAGCCGAACGCCGATTGGGTCTATCACCGCGCGCAAGAGCAAACCTGCCAAAACTGCGGTCTGCGGGCTTATTGTCTTGAGAGAGAGCGTGATCTGACGGCAGATGACTTTCGCCGACTGACCCCCTCGCTCAAGGCGAGGGGATGTGTGCAAGAAGCCGATATCTCCCAAAGCTTTACCAAACGCTGCTGCAAAACAGGGGAGCTGGCTCACAGCATCAGCCGCGCCTACCGCGAGTATCTGTCGCTGGAGGCGGCGCGCCACAGGGTCACGCAGGTGAGATCTGTGGTCGCGGGGCAGTTTGCGGGGCTGAGCGATATTCTGAACGATCTGTCCGAAGAGTTTCAAGCCGTGGAGGGCTATGACGAAGCCTGTGCCGAGCGGGTGATCGAGGGGCTTTCCGCCGCGGGACTGACCGTGGTGGACTGCGCCTGTCGGACAAGCGGGATCGGAAGTATGACGGTGGAGCTGGTGATCGCCGTGGGGCGCAAAACAGCGTTGTCCAAATCTCAGCTCCGAGAGGAGGTCAGCCGTGCGTGCGGAAGGGTTTTTGAGACGCCGTCGCTGAGCTTTGAGGGTGATCGGGCGCGCGCGGCGCTCTCCGAAATGCCGCTCTATGACGTTGAGATCGGCACCTGTCAGCACGTCTGCGACAACGGCGAGCTGTGCGGCGACTGCCTGAACTACTTTGACAACGGCTCAGGCAGCGCGGTGGCGATGATCTCGGACGGCATGGGTTCGGGCGGCAGAGCCGCGGTGGACGCGAACATGGCGGTCAACATCATGACAAAGCTCTGCAAAGCGGGGCTGAGCTATGATTGCAGCGCGGCGGTGGTGAACGCCTCGCTGATGGTCAAAAGCGAGGACGAGACCCTCGCGACCCTTGATATGCTCGACTTCAACCGCTTCACGGGGCGGGTGCGGCTGATGAAGGCGGGGGCGTGTACGACCTACATCAAACGCAGCGGCAAGCTGTTGAAGATGGACTTGCCGTCCCTGCCGCTGGGAATCCTCAGTGAAGCGAAGCTGAACACCGACGACACGGTGCTGACCCGGGATGACCGGGTCGTCATGGTGTCGGACGGCGCGCTGATCGGCTCGCCCGACTGGCTCGAGCGGCTGGTTCTCTCGTGGGAGGATACAAGCGCCGAAGGGCTCGCGTCGCAGATCGTCGAAGAAGCCCGCAGACGCCGGCAGGGCGATCACGACGACGACATCACCGCCATCGCGATGAGGGTGGTGGTGAACGCTTAAGAGCCGCGGAAAGGTCTGCTCGTAAGTAATACTTCTATGATAATCAAGAGAAGAGTATGCGCAAAGACCGTTTTGATCGTACGATCATGATACCCCTGCATGAAAAAAACAGCGCCGCCTTCAAAGGCGGCGCCGCAGCTGTTTCATTCGTTTTTTTGTGAGCTCTGTCATCAGGCGGAAATCGCCTGTCACCCTATCCGTGTTTGACCAGCAGAAAGCTCCTTGATCGGATCGTGACGGTGTTGTCGTCAGCCTCATAGCCGCCGATCAGGTAGGCGATCTCTGCGCCGTCCAACCGATAGTCGATGGCTTTGTCGTCGTCGGAGGGGTTCACAAAGGCGGTGAAGCACCCTCTGCGGTAGGCGAAGGGATAGGCTTTGGGGGCTTCGTAGACGATCTCAAAGCCGCTGTCGTTCATCAGCTCCGGATTCGCCTTTCTCAGAGCGATCAGGGCTTTGAGGTTCTCATAGATACTGCCCTCCTGTCCCTGCTGATCCTCCACGGTCGGCGAGCCCTCACTCTTGTCGACAGGCAGATAGAGCATGTCCTCGTCGGCGTCGGAGAAGCCCATGTTCTTCTCACGGTTCCACTGCATGGGCGTGCGCGAGCCGGTACGCGAGAAACCGCCCTCTTTCGATACCAGATCGGTGCGGTAGCGCATGCCGATCTCGTCGCCGTAGTAGACAAACGGCACGCCGGGCATGGTCATCATGAAGGCGTGGGTGAGCTTGACCATGTGCTCGCTCATGTAGAACGGCGCGCGGGGCATGTCGTGGTTGTTGGTCATGAAGCTGATGTAGCCCTTGTCCCTGGAGCACTCGTACTGCGGCACATAATCGGCGAGAAATTCTTCGATATCGCCGTGGGCGTGATCGGCAAAGAAGCTCAGGTTCTCACCGTCGGCGGTGGTTTTGCGGAACAGAGCGTTGTAGCCGTTGCCCTGATGATCGAGGTAGAAATCGGCGTGAAAGCCCGCGTTGACGATCGCGCGCTGCGGATGGCTCCACTCGGATACCAGCACGGCGTCGGGGTACTGAGCGTCCATCATCTCGCGCACGCTGCGCCAGATTTTGGCGGTGGCGATCTTCTCGTCGTCGTTTTTGACGAGCGAATCCGCCATATCGACGCGAAAACCGTCGATTCCCTTGTCGAGCCAGAAGCGCATGATATCCTTTAAGGCTTCGACGGTCTCCCATGCTTCGTCCGAGTCCGAGGACATCTGCCACTCGGGACAGGTGACGTCGTAGAAGCCGTAGTTCAAGGCAGGCTGGGACGAGAAGTAGTTGACCAGATAGTTGCCGTCGCGCTCACAGATACCGCACATCATGCGATACATCGGCGGCGCGTCCCAAACGCACTTGGTGAAGATGTAGCGGTTGTCGTAGGGGCTGGGATAGCTGGTTTTGGCTTGCTGAAACCACTCATGGGTGTCGCTGGTGTGGCCGGGCACGAGGTCGAGCAGGAGCTTGACGTCCTTTTTGTGCGCTTGCTCCAAGAGGTGCTCAAAGTCCTCCATCGTGCCGTAGCGCGGAGCGATCTTCTTGTAGTCGCGTACGTCGTAGCCCGCGTCCATGAAGGGCGAGTCGTAGATCGGGTTGATCCAGATCGCGTTACAGCCCAAGCCTTTGATATAGTCGAGCTTGACGGTGATACCCTGCAGATCGCCGATACCGTCGGCGTTGGTATCAAGAAAGCTCTGGGGATAGATTTCGTAGAACACAGCGTTTTTCAGCCAGTTGGTACTCATGAGATCACTCCTTATGTAGTATGATTGAATTATACAATATGAGAATAAGCCTGTCAAGAGATTTTGATTCAGTTAGGAGTGAGGAGTGAGGAGTTAGAAGTTAGGAGTTAGAAGTTAGGAGTGAGGAGTTTTGGGAGGGCTTCGCCCTCACCCATTGATAGTAAGTTTGCTTTTAAACAGAGGCAGATACGCTGTGGTAAGCTGTTGTTACTACAATTCAAAACGCGTCAGCGTTTCCCTTCACTCCTCACTCCTCACTCCTCACTCCTCACTCCTCACTCCTCACTCCTCACTCCTCACTCCTCGCTCCTCACTCCAAATTCCTCACTTCTCACTTTCTTCCGCATAGGATAAGTACGGTAGATTCTGCCATCCAGCAATCTTCACTTGCCCGGACGGCGTGGATTCGATATGATGGATAGAGAATGAGGTGGCTTTATGACGATTGAAATGCTCAGCCGCGGGACAATACTGGTGTCCCTGATGCGGGAGGATATGCGGCGGTTCCGACTTTCGGAGGACGGCGCGGATGTGAAAGAGGGGCTGACGGAGCTGTTGTATCACGTCGGCGAGGTGTGCGCGATGGACGTCGCGGGCAAGAGCTTTCTGGTAGAAGCTTTGCCGAAGGAGGGCGGATGGTTTCTGATTATTACGGTGCGCGAGGCAAAACGCCGCAGGGTGTTTCGAATCAAGCGCAGTCAGACGATCCCTGCCTGTGTGTTCCGCTGTGCCGATGATCTGTTGGATTTTGTCGGCACAGAGCCTTCCTTCGACTTTCGCCTGTATCGGTATCAGGAGCGGTATCTGCTGTTGCCGACAGGCAGAATCCGTGACGAAGCGCTGTTATCGGAGTACGGCGAGCTACATCGTCTCAGCCGCGCCGCCGCCGCGCGAGTGAGCGAGTTCGGCGCCCTGCTGTTCGAGAAAAACGTCCAGCGCCGCCATATACGCGGCAGGACAGTGACTGTCCGCGACGCTGCACCTGGGGATAGCGAGGGAGCTTGATAGAATGTCCTCGAGGTTCGCTCCGCTTGAGAGAAAGCCGACCAGGTCGGCGTAGTCGGAGACCATCGCCGTGAAAAAGACGTCCGCCGTCTGCTCATCGGCATTTTGCGAGAGCATGGAAGCGACAGCGCGCATCAATTCATACAGACTGAGCTTTCGGTCGCCCACCTGTCGGCGGCGTTCGTAGTAGGCGTGAACGTTGGGAGACAGCCGCTGTAAGGCGAGCAGAAAGTTTTCTACCGCTGTCTGTCGGGTGAAGCCGATGTAGTCGTCGCCCGTCATCGCTCGGTAGCGCGCGGTCATGTCGCCGTGACCCGAGAGGGAAACGGTCTTGCCGTAGCGCGTGTAGCCCCAGTTTCTCAGCGGTACGCGGGTGAAAAAGTCCTCAGATCGCACAAGGTTGAAGATAGTGCCGTAGCGGTTGGTGCGGCGGCTGATGGTGGTCGCGGGAGAGGCAAAGGTGTAGGCGACTACCTGCTCCAGCCCGTAGCGGTCGCACAGGCGTTTCGAGAGGATATTCGCCACCGCTCCGCCGCGGCTGTAGCCTGTGAGGAAAAAGCTCGGTTCGCGCCCGATCGCGTGCGTGAAAACATAGTCGCCGAGCCGGAGCTCCGCGCGGTCGGCGGCTTTCGCAAAGCCGCTGTGTTCCGCCGTATAGCCGATCTCGAAGTTCGAGTACCATTCGTCGCCCGCGGTGCTTTGCAGGATGACGGCGATTTGCAGACTTTCATCGTGAAGCCTGCTCGCGACGGTTATGCCCACCGCGTCGCCGCCCGATGATCTCAGGCTCAGCATGTCGGAAAAGCCGAGGTTTTTCAGGTTCTGCGTCAGCAGGGCTTCATTCTCGGCGCTCATGCTCAGCACGGCGGCGATCTGTGCCGCAAGGGGGCTGAACAGCATGGGATTCTCAGGCAGAAAGCCTTGGCTTTTGACGGTGTATAGCTCGGTTTTGTGCGGGAAATTCCCGACAGGACAGCGCAGAAAAATCTGCTTTTCGGCGTTGGCAATCATGTTATCAGCTTCTCCTTACGGTTTTTTGGGAAAGTGCTTCAGCATATGTTGACGAAATCACAAATAATTGATATAATAACTATATATTATGTATTATCAGGAGAAGCTTATGAAACGAATCATCTCTTTGCTTGCGATCGCCGCGTTGTGTATCGGCGTCATCTCGCTGACTGCCTGCGGCAAAAAAACCTCTGATCCTGTCAAGACCGCTCAGGAGAGCGTCGCGCCCGATCTCAAGCCTTTCAGCGTAAATTCCGACGGCAGCGCTACCAGCTACTACAAGAACGATACCGACGCGAGCGGCAGGATCACGCGCCACTATACCTACGACGCGCTGGGCGAGCTGGTCGGCTCGGTCGGCTACGAGTATGACGAGAACGGCAACATCAGCAAAGAGATCATGTACAGCGCGAAGGGTGAGATCACCGCTCAGACTCTGTACGAAAAGACCAAGGATGATTGGACTACCAAGCGTACCGATATCGACTCCAACGGCGAGACCGTTGCCGTCACCACCACCGAGTATACCGATTTCGGTGCAGAAAAGGCTGTCTACAAGTATGACGGCAGCGACACCTTGCTCAGCTATACGATCTATGAGTACGACGGCGAAACTCTCTCAAAGGTCACGGTCTACAACGGCAACGGCACGGTAGAGAGCTACACCACCTACGATCAGGACGGCAAGGCGCAGAAGTTTGACGCCGACGATAACCCGATCTCATAAGATATATTTCCAAATCGTCATCGAAAGGCACATGCATGTGCCGCGGCAACCTCAACCGATGATACAAAAAGAGCAGGAGCTTTTGGGCTCCTGCTTTTATTATGCCTGTTTTCGGTTTTTTTATACTGATAAATTGATAATTTTTGAATATTAGTATGATACTGATTTCTTCAAAAAATCGGCGCGGCGTTTTGATGTGAGGGATTATTCACACAGCGCTTTGAGCGTGTCGATGGCTTCTTTGGCGTCCTTCTCACCGAAGACCGCCGTGCCCGCGACGCAGATATCCACGCCGGCTTTTGCCGCGGTCGCGATGGTGTCCTTGGCGATACCGCCGTCCACCTGCACGAGGGTTTGCAGCCCGCGCTCAGCGATCTCTTTCTTGAGAAACTCCACCTTCGGCATCATGTCGGGCATGAAGCTCTGTCCGCCAAAGCCCGGCTCAACCGTCATCACCAGCACCATAAAAAGTCTGTCAAGATACGGCAGCACCGCTTCGGGCGAGGTGCCCGGCTTGATGGCTAAAGCGGGCTTGACGCCGCGTTCTTCGATCAGCGTCAGGGTCAGGTCGACGTCGCTGTCACACTCGGTGTGAAACGAGATGATGTCGGCTCCCGCGTTGGCAAAGTCGCCGATGTAGCGGTGGGGCTCAGAGATCATCAGGTGCACGTCAAAGGGCTTTTTTGTGGCGTTTCTCAGCTTTTTTATGACCGGCGCGCCAAAGGTCAGGTTCGGCACAAAGTGACCGTCCATCACGTCGAGGTGCATGTAGTCCGCGCCGGCTTCATCCACGCGGATGATCTCGTCACGAAATCTCGAAAAGTCACAGGATAACAAAGATGGGGCGATAAGCATAAAACGAATACTCCTTTTTTTGGTGAAGGGAGAACGGTGAACGGTGAACGGTGAAGGGAGGGCTTCGCCCTCACCCATTGATAGTATGCGCTTCTCAACAGAGGCGAGTGCGCTGTGGTTAGCAGATGTTACTATAATCCAAAACGCGTCAGCGTTTCCCACCACCGTTAACCGTTAACCGTTAACCGTTCACCGAATTTCTACGGTCTTTTTATCAGCTCGGCGATGATGGTCGCGCCTACCCAAAAGCCGATGTAGATCATCAGCTCCACGATCGACAGCCTTGACACCGAGGCGTACAGCGCGAGCGTCGCGCTCAAGATGATGCCCAGTATCATGCCGAAGATTTCGATCACGATACCGAGACTGATGTTGGATTTGAGCCCGATACAGCCGCCGATGGCGCGGGTCAGCGAGCCGATTTTGCCGCGTGTCGCGATATACGCGCGCGAGGTTTCCTCCACCTTGCCGGTGGCGTCGTCGATGACGTTAGAGTAGCCCGGCGCGGTGACCTTGACCGAGCGGAAGAACACGCCGTAGCGTTCGGCGATCAGCTCGGCGGTGACGTTAGGGTCACAGGTGCTGACAACCAGCGCCAGACCGCTTCTCTCGGCTTTTTGTATCTGATCCTTGGTTGTTTTGTCGGCGTTGTAGGACACCGACATGATCGCGACAGCCTGTCCCGAGATCGCGATGTAGGTGATTGCGGCATTGGTGTTTTTTCTGCGCGAGAAAGGAATCTCGGTCGGGACGGTGATGTGGTAGCGGTTCATGAGCTTTAGGTTGCCGATCAGCACGCGTTCGCCGTTGATCCAGCCCACCAAGCCGCTCTTATCCTCGTACATCACGCTCTCTACCGCGGGCAGGACATTGTTGTTCTCCATCACCAGCTCGTCAAAAGCGGGCGCGATGGGAGAGTTGCCTTCTCTCATCACCGCTGTCGCCATCAAGAGACTTTCGTTGACGCGGTACTGCTGCAGGGGCATGAGCTCTTCGATCTTCACGCACCCCGAGGGAAAGAGATCGCAGGCGTTCATCATGACCGCCGTGGTGTCGCAGAACTGCCGTACCGACGGATAACCCGCGACCATCGCTTCCTCCTTGAGCATGCGTCTGCTGAAGATCAGCAGCGGCAGATTGCCCGCAAGCATGCCCGTGAAGGGGATGCTGACGCACAGCATGACAGCCAGCGCCGATGCCGCTCCCTGCACGCTTTTGAAGATGATCGCGTACAGCACGGTGACAAACAGCGCGCCGATGATGGCGATGGGCGCCATCTTGCCGGTCAACTCCTCGCTGGGGTCGTGAGCGTAGGAGATTTTCAGAAAATCAGAGAGAAAGCTCGTTACATGCTGGTAGGCGACCGTTCCGCGCGAGGCGGTGGTGCCGCTGACCAGCCGGCGGGCGGTTTCCTCGTCGTCATAGAGCTTTGCCGCGTAGGCGGGGGAGTGGGCGCTGATAAAGTCAAAGTTGCTTTTGACGCGCAGCGCCATCAGCAGTCTGCCCATGGTGCTCAGCACCAGCGCGAACGCGACGATAAAGCTGTACAGGTGGTGATCGCCGCCGACAAACGAGGTGCCGGTGAAGACAGAGACCAGGCTCTGGATCAGGCACGCGATGTAGGACAGGGCGATCACGGTGTTGCAGTTAAATTTGAAGTGAGCAAGCGGTTTTAAGCCGTCGATAAAGACGTGGCGCGCCGCCAGTCCCAGCGCGACGGTGAGGATGAGGTGCATTGCACAGTAGGTGAAGGCGCTTGCGGGACCGTTCGCGGCAACCGTAGCCGCTCCCGCGACGCCCTCCCAGATCACCATCGCCAGCATCGCGGCGCCGATCAGCGCGTATAGAAGCAGGCTTGTGGTCTGACGTCGGATGTTCAGGCGTGTGCGCTCGGATATGTACTTTTCATCCTCGCGGCTGTTGTAGTCCATCGCGCGCTCCTGCTCGTCCTCAGAGGGCGAGGTAACGCTCGACGAGATGACCGCCGCCGATACGCGGAAGAACTTGCCGATGCGCGAACGTTTTTTCTTCTTTGGCTGTTTGACCTTCGGCTCGATCGGGTCTTCGTCAAAGTTATTGCGCATGATCTCTTTGCTCTTTTGCTTCTGCGCGGACTCGTTCTTGCGGCGTGCCGCCACCTGGCTGAGGGTGTACAGCAGGCTCTGGTGCGGCTTGACCAGCGGTTTGGTCGCGTGGTAGTTTTTGGAGATGGTCGGGTCGGTGGATTTGAGGTACTCGTCGTACTCGTTCTCGACCACATCCGTGAAGCGCCCTGCCTTGAGGTAGAGCTTGTCCACGCTGCCTTCGTGCTGATACACGGGCACCTTCGCGACGATGGTGTCGCCGGAGGGGGTGTAGGCGGGCTGCGGCGGACTTTTGGGCTCTGAGCGCTCGTCATGGCGATCCTTGTCGTTGACCTTACGCTCATACTCGCGGATATTTTCCATCGGGTCAAGGCTGACGTCGATATCGTCGATGTCCTGGACGTAGATGTTTCTCAGCTTTTTGACGTCGACAACGTCTTCGATAATCTCGTCGGAGACGGTCGCGTTGGGGTCGAGCTCCGCCTCAAGCTTTACCTCGGGCGTTTCCTCGTCGCCGCTGGAGCTGAACTCCAGCTTGCCGCGGATGAGGTCGTCCTTGGCGGCTTCTTTGCGCTTGGCGGCGGCCTCCGCCTCCAGCGGCTGCTGCCGACGGAACTTGACCTGTTTATCTCGTGTGGAGTAGATTTCCTCCATCGTGCTGTCGAGAGGTTGTGAGGATGAGTCGTATGCCGCTTCGCTGATATCGGTGAACTCCTCGTCCGTCTCTACGGTTTCTTCGGCAGATTCCCGAACGGATTCTTCGGGCTTTGCTTTCTCCTTGTCCTTATCTCTGCGGAATATGCTCATGTTTCTCATCTCCTTTCTTCACGGCAAAGCCAAATCGTGCCGCGGGTATACCGCGGGCGGCTTGCCTAAAGCAAATTATCTTGTCTCAGCGACCTTGTACATCAGGATACCCGCCGCCACCGAGGCGTTGAGCGAGTTGATCCTTCCCTTGAGGGGGAGGGATACGATGACGTCGCATTTCTCACGCACGAGACGCGAGATTCCCTTGCCCTCGTTGCCGATGACCAGCGCGACGCCGCCGCTGAAGTTGGTCTTTCGGTAATCCTCGCCGTCCATGTCCGCGCCGTAAACCCAGATATTGCGGGCTTTGAGGTCGTCGATGGTGTCGGCGATGTTGGTGACTCTCGCGACAGGTACATACTCCAGAGCCCCTGCCGAGGCTTTGTAAGCGGTATAGGTCAGCCCTGCCGAGCGGCGTTTCTTGACGATGACGCCGTGCGCGCCCGCGCACTCTGCCGATCGGATGATCGCGCCGAGGTTGTGCGGATCCTCGATCTCGTCGAGGAGGATGATAAAGGGAGCTTCTCCGCGCTCCTGTGCCAGACGGAGGATGTCCTCGACCGTGGCATAGTCCTTCATCGCGCAAAGCGCCGCCACCCCTTGGTGTGCCGCGCCGTTCGTCATGAAATCGAGCTTTTTGCGCTCGACCTCCTGCACGGGTACGCCCGCCTTCTTCGCCTTGGCGGCGATCTCTACCGCCGCGCCCGAGGTGCTGCCCTTGGCAATCATCACCTTGATGACGGAGCGTCCCGACGCCAGCGCTTCGTTGATCGGATTGCGCCCGATCAAGAGTTCGTCGTTCTGATATGGCTGTGTGTTATCTTTCATGCTGCACCTGTCTGTTTTTCTCTATATAGTCATACCTATACTTCTACAGTATACCATATCTGGTATGCCGCTATGCTTCTTAGACAGAAATAAAGCGAAATTTGACAGGTTTTTTCTCACACCCTTGTTTTGTGTGCGAAGAAGGCTGAAAGAACCCCCCAGCCGCCCGACGGGTCTCGAAAAATCCCCGCTTTCGGCGGAAAGATCGTGAACGAGAAGAACATCAGGTAGTATAAGAGCAGCAGCATGACCGCCGGCGCGAAGTACTCTTCCGGGCGGATGTCTGCGGTTTCAAGAAAGTACGTCAGCGCTTGTACGGCGACGACGGCAGCTGCCGACAGCCGCATGCACGTTTCGGGAAAAACACAGCAAACGCCGAGGACAAGCCCTGTCAGCAGGTAAAGGCCGATGCACTTTATTGCGGCGTACCGCCGAAACGGAAGTTTTATCCAGCTGTATTGCAGCAGCGACCACCCGATATACGCCGCCGAAAAGATTTTCGCGTGTTCCCAGGCGCTTTCATTCACCGCCCCGAACAAAATTCCCAGCGCGCCGCCGTACCGCTCATAGGCGGTGTTTAGCCAAAAAGCGGCGGCGGCAATCACCGCGCAGCCCGCCGCTTCTGACAGGGCGAGGGATTTTTTCACCATAGCGACCCTCCTTTGCTGTGACCAGTATATGTCAGCCGCCCCGCGCGGTATGCTCAGCCCGGTGCTGTTATTTTCAAAAAAATAATTATTTTATGAAATTATACGTTTTGTATTATTCGTATTTTTCAATAAAAATGTTGATAACTCTGTGAATAAGTGGAATAACTCACGGCCTATAACCCGCGGATTCTCCGTATTATTTCTTGTTTTTCAAAGTTTTTGAAGTTTTCCATAATTTTTTTAACAGAATTATCCTATCTTCTTTTGATGAAAAAAGGGATTATTTTTATACAATTTGTAATAACCCTCTTGTCAATCGCCAAACGGAAAAATAAAAAAATCTTTTGTTGCCTGATACTAAGTAGCAATAAAAAGCTTTAAAAAGATATTAGCGGAGAATTTCGCATAACAAGGCGGAGGGCGCAGGCAGGCTGGCGCCTGTCAAGACTGACAACGCAGTTATGCGGAATTCTCCGCAATAGATATTAAAGTGTTTTATTGCTACTTAGTATGAATTTCCGAAAAAGAAAAATCATCCCGCACCGAAGCACGGGATGACAGAGGTTTTGTTGTCAGGAACGAAACAGGATAAAATGAAAGACGAAGGTCACCAGACTGCCGTCCAGTATCCCCAGCGCCACGCCGCCCAGCACGTCGGTGAGGTAGTGGACGCGCAGATATACGCGCGAGTAGGCTATGGTGCACGCCAAGAAGAACGCGGGGATCCACATCCACGGCGGACATGTCCAGAACAGCACCGTGAAGGCGCAGAAGGAAGACGCGCTGTGGCCCGAGGGAAAGGAGTGATCCTTCGGCTTATTGATTTTCATATCCTCGTCCGAGATCTGTGTCGAGGGACGGTCGCGTCCGACCTTTTTCTTGATGATGATCTCGCCGAGCAGGTAGTTCACGCCCAGCGTAGTGGTCAGGATGATGCCGACGCGAAAGTGCTTGGTGATGAGCAGCGGGATGATGTACAGCACCCACCAGATCAGTCCCGCGGTGCCTGCGTAGGTGAACGCCACCATGATCTTGTCCAGCACGGGACGGTGAATCTGAGACATCCGCTCAACCACGCGCGCGTCGAGTTCACGCAATTTTTCAAGCATAGTTTGCTCCGGTGATAAACGTAGTAGTGGTGTATGACGATTGCCGTCGGTTTTCTATACCTATTATATATGAAAGGGGCGAAGGGTGTCAATGACCGCTGACAAAAAGATGAACGGTTTTGCGGGGGAAAATCCATACACAATTAACAAAAGCCCCCGTGCGGAGGCTTCGTGTCGTCAGGATTTGCGGTTGTGGATTTCGTTGAGGATGGCTTCGATATCGTCGGAGGTGGTGGAGGTGTCGAGCGTGACGTTTTCCTCGGGATCTTCGGCGACAAAGTTTTCGTCGGGATTTCTGTCCTCTTCGACGTTGACGCGCTTTGCTCGCTGAGAGGGTTTCTTGATGAAGCTCTTCACCGCGTCTCTGCCCTTTGCGGGTTTGATGATATCGCCGAGCATCTGACCGAGCCAGCCGCACAGAAGGTAGGCGACCATGTAGACCAGCACCGTGATCCACGAGGTACGCCACATGCCGTACAGCAGCGCCGAGATCGCGTAGAACAGCGGCGCAACGGCACAGAGGATCAGGTTGTTGTGCTTCTTTTGACGTTTGTGGACAAAGCCGCAGCCGAGCGCTGTCAGCGGAAAGGCGCCGATCTGGATGATATAGGTCGCGGCGTTCTCGCCTTTGCCCATGAACAGCGGCAAAAGCAGAAAGACGACGCCGGTGATGATGATATATGGTAAAAGCTCTTTGAGCGTTTTTTCTAGCTTATCGTTCATTTTGTACTCCGTCAATGGTCTCTTTTTCAGTGAATCTAATTATAGAGTATCATTTTCATAAAATCAAGGTGAATATTATATAAAATTCGTTCAACTTTTGATTGACTTCTTTGTAACGGGAGAGTAAAATAAAAGTACTGTCGGCATATCTGCCGTGACAGAATTTTATCAAGAAAGAGGCGAGATTATGGACGCTGGAAGTACGAGCGGCGCTGCCGGAGGGCGACGGTGCGATAAAAAGTACGGCAACAACGCCGACGGCGTTCATCTTGCCGTCAGATAAATAACAGCATCATCCCATCCACAGTGCCTTTCCGCTCCCACCCCATAGGCTGCGCGATCCTTTTGCTTCGGCGAAGGGATCGTTTAGGAGGTTATTTTATGGAAAGGAATACGGTGAGCTTGTTCGAGACGATCCAGACGCTTCTCGATAACAAGCGCTATTCGACTTTGCGCGATATTCTCAACACCATGAACCCCGTCGACATCGCGGGCGTTTTTGAGGATCTGCAAAGCGAGAAAACAGCTCTGCTGTTCCGGCTGCTGCCCAAGGAGACTGCCGCCGAGACCTTTGTCGAGATGGACGAAGACACCCAGGAGCTTTTGATCCACGGCTTCTCGGATACAGAGCTCAAGGAGGTCATCGACGAGCTGTACGTCGATGACGCGGTCGACCTGATCGAGGAAATGCCGGCGAACGTCGTCAAGCGAATCCTCAGACAGGCTGATCCCCAGACACGAAAAGAGATCAACGAAATTTTGAAGTACCCCGAGGACAGCGCGGGCTCGATCATGACGACCGAGTGCGTGATCCTCCGCCCCAAGATGACTGCGGAAGAAGCGATCAAGCGCATCCGCCGTACCGGTATCGACAAGGAGACCATCTACACCTGCTATGTGTCGGATTCGTCCTCGACCCTGATCGGTATCGTTACCATCAAGACCCTGCTCTTGTCCGAAGACGACGAGGTCATCGAGAATATCATGGAGACCAACGTCATCTCGGTCAACACGCTCGACGACCAGGAGCTGGTCGCGCAGATGTTCAACAAGTACAATTTCCTCGCCCTGCCCGTTGTGGACAAAGAAAACCGTCTCGTCGGCATTGTCACCGTCGACGACGCGATCGACGTCCTCGAGGAAGAGGCGACCGAGGATATCCAGAAGATGGCGGCGATCACGCCGACCACCGACAAGCCCTACGACCGTATCGGCGTGTTCGAAACCTATTTCGCGCGTATCCCGTGGCTGTTGATCCTGATGGTATCGGCAACCTTCACGGGCATGATTATCACGGGCTATGAGGATGCTCTCGCGGCGTCCAGCGCGGTGTTCCTCACGGCGTTTATCCCCATGCTGATGGACACCGGCGGTAACTCCGGCTCCCAGGCTTCGGTCACCGTCATCCGTGCGCTCTCGTTGGGTGAGATCGAGTTCAAGGACATCTTCAAGGTCATTTTCAAAGAGAGCCGCGTCGCGCTTTTGTGCGGCGTCAGCCTTGCGGTTGTGAATTTCGCGAAGCTCATGCTCTTTGACCGACTGGTGCTCCACAACGATCACATCACCTTCTTGGTGGCGTTTGTGGTGTGCCTGACGATGGTGGTTACTATTTTTATCGCCAAGCTCGTCGGCTGTACCCTGCCGATGATCGCGAAGAAGATCGGCTTTGACCCCGCTGTGATGGCGTCGCCGTTCATCACGACGATCGTCGACGCGATCTCGCTGATCGTGTACTTCGGTATCGCGACAGCCCTGCTGCATATATAAAAAACGATCCCCTTACGGTTACGATTTCCGTAAGGGGATTTTTGTCTCTGTATGGGAGCTCAGAACTTGATCTTTTCCGCGATGTAGGCTTCGAGGTCGGCAATCGCCACGCGCTCCTGCTGCATGGTGTCGCGGTCGCGGACGGTTACGCAGTTATCCTCGAGGGATTCAAAGTCGTAGGTAACGCAGAACGGCGTGCCGATCTCGTCCTGACGGCGGTAACGCTTGCCGATGGATCCCGCGTCGTCATAGTCGACGGGGAAGCTCTTGGAAAGCTCGTCCGCGAGAGCGGAAGCCTGCTCGCCCAGCTTCTTACTGAGGGGCAGAACAGCCGCCTTGAACGGCGCGAGGAACGGGTGCAGTCTTAACACAACTCTGGTGTCGTTCTTTGCTTCGTCGACCAGCTCCTCGTCATACGCCTCGGTCATGACGGCCAGGAACAGACGCTCAACGCCCAGCGAAGGCTCGATGACATAGGGAACATAGCGGGTGTTGTCGGTGGGATCGAAGTAAGAGAGATCCTTGCCCGAAACGTCCTGATGACGAGAAAGGTCATAGTCGGTGCGGTCGGCGATGCCCCACAGCTCGCCCCAGCCGAACGGGAAGAGGTACTCAAAGTCGGTGGTGGCTTTCGAGTAGAAGCTCAGCTCTTCCTTCTCGTGATCGCGCAGGCGGAGGTTTTCTTCCTTGATGCCCAGGCTGTAGAGGAAGTCGCGGCAGAATGAACGCCAGTAGTCGAACCACTCGAGGTCGGTGTCGGGCTTGCAGAAGAACTCCAGCTCCATCTGCTCAAACTCGCGTACGCGGAAGATGAAGTTGCCCGGGGTGATCTCGTTGCGGAAGGATTTGCCGATCTGCGCAACGCCGAACGGAACCTTTTTGCGGGTGGTGCGCTGGATATTCGCAAAGTTGACAAAGATACCCTGCGCGGTCTCGGGGCGCAGGTACAGCTCGGCTTTGGTGTCCTCGGTAACGCCCTGGAAGGTCTTGAACATCAGGTTGAACTGACGGATATCGGTGAAGTTCGACTTGCCGCAGTTGGGGCAGGTGATGCCTTTTTCGCGGATGTAGTCCATCATCTGTTCGTTCGACCAGCCTGCGACGTTGGTGCCGTCAAAGTCCTCGATCAGGTTATCGGCGCGGTGACGGGTCTTGCACTCCTTACAGTCCATCAGAGGATCGGAAAAACCGCCTAAGTGTCCCGAAGCGATCCAGGTTTGGGGGTTCATCAGGATCGCGGAGTCGAGCCCTACGTTGTATTTATTCTCCTGCACAAACTTTTTCAACCATGCTTTTTTGATATTATTCTTCAGCTCCGCGCCCAAGGGGCCGTAGTCCCAGGTGTTGGCGAGGCCGCCGTAGATCTCCGAGCCGGGATAGACGAAGCCTCTGCCCTTGCACAGAGCGACCAGTTTTTCCATCGTTTTTTCCGTATTCTTCATGTTTAACCTCCATTCCGTCACCGGCTGTGACGGCAATTTTTTGCACAACTAATATAGTACCTTTTTGCAGAGATAATGTCAAGAGCAAATGCAACAGAAAAGCGCCCAAGAAAAGCTCTTGAGCGCTGTTGCGGATGATGTTGTATTTTAATAGACGATCACGGGGGTGCCGACCTCCATCTTTGCGTACATCTTCTTGGCGACGTCGGGCGGCAGGTTGACGCAGCCGTGCGAGCCGTTGCCCTTGTAGATGTTGCCGCCGAAGGAGGATCGCCAATCGGCGTCGTGCAGTCCCCATCCGCCGCCGATGAACGGCATCCAGTAGGTGACGTAGGAGGTGTAGTCGTCGCCCTTGAGGGTGCAGGGCGATACCTTGGCATTTACCTCAAAGAAGCCCTTCGGCGTATCCGCGGAGCGATAGTTGCCGGTGACACAGTCGCTTTCAAGGTAGACGTCGCCGTCCACGATATACCAGACGTGCTGGTCGTCCAGACTGACCTCGACATAGGTGTCGCCGACCTCTTTGTCATAGATTTCGGTGCGGGCGGTAAACTCCAGCTCTGTCGGCGTGCCGGTGATCCTTTTGTCGTTGACGTCACGGTACGGATAGATGCGGAAGAAGTAGGTCTCTCCGTCCTCCAGCCGCGAGGTGCTGTAGTGGGTTTTATCGGTTTCGTCGAGCTTTTCCCAGCTCTTTTCATCCTTGCTGTAGTAGATTTCGTAACCGTCGGCGTAGGCGCTCTCCTTGTAATCGAGCGATACTCTGCCCAACTTTGAGGCTGAGCTTTTGTCCTCGGGGCCTAAGAGTCCCGCGACGGTGTAGATATCGTCGGTCGCTCCGAGAAGCCTGCCGGTGCTGTCCTCACGATAAGCGCACAGACGGTAAAAGTAGGCTCTTCCCGCCTTGAGGTCGGTGTCGGTAAACTCGGTGACGTCGGCGTCAAAGGTCTTGTAGTCCTCCCACTTGCCGCCAAAACACCGCTGCATGATGTAGCCGTCCGCGCGGTCATTTTCTTTCCAGCGCATGGTCGTGGTATCTTTTGTGGCGGCTGTCATCCTGAATCCCTCGATATCGGTCGGAGAGGTGCCGAAGGTGACCTCGGTCGCCTCGCCCTGAGCGGGATGATTGCCGTCGTTGATGAACGCCGCGATACGGAAGCTGTATTTGCTGCCCGTAGGGAGGTTGCGGATATCAAGCCCCGGCTTGTTGACGATCGAAAACAGCTTGTATTCCGAGCCGTCTTTGTTGTCGTCGCGGCGGTAGATGCGGTAACCCTTGACTCCCGGGATCGCATCCCAGCCGATACGGATGCTGTCCGCCTTTTCGCTCAGACGGCTGAGCCCCGTGACTTTGGGGATGCTGTCTGCCGTGTAGGTCGGCGTCTCGTCAGGGGTAGAAACGCTCTGCGGCTGTTCATTGGTTTTCGGCGCTTCGTCGGGGGTGGACGCGGTCAGCCGATTGTTGTTTGTTACCGTTTTGAGCAGCGGCGACGCGTCAACTGCCGCCGCCGCGGTAAGAGCGTTTGAGTCACGCGCTGTCGGCTCGGTGTTCTTTGTCATCAGCAGGATACCTGTCAAGAGCAGACCCGCCGAAACGATGAGCGTCGCGCCGATGATGATAAATTTTTTCGTATGAAACCCTCCAATCCCAAAAAGCCGGGGCTTTTCGGGGAACCCTTTTTATACTAAGTATCATTAAAACACTTTAACATTTATTGCGTTAAATTCCGCATAGCGGTGTTGTCGTCCTTGACATACGCCAGTATGCCTGCGTCCTCCGCCTTGCTCTGCGAAATTTCTCGCTAACAAATTTGTTAAAGCGTTTAATGGATACATAGTATTACAAGCGCTTTGTCAAGCCTTGTATACCGAATCAATCCTTATGCTTAGTTTATGAACTGAACGGTGTTATTATCCATGCTCTTGATACGCGCGAGCGATTCAACGCGAACGCCCATGTTGCGGATCATATCGCCGCCCTGCTGGTAAGCCTTTTCGATGATGATACCCGCGCCGACGATGGTCGCGCCCGCGTCGCGGATCAGGCTGATAAGACCCTGGAGTGCGGAGCCCATCGCGAGAAAGTCGTCGATAATCAGCACCTTGTCCTCGGGCTTTAAAAAGTCCTTTGACACGATGATGTCATAGGTGCGCTTGTGGGTAAAGCTCTCGACCTTAGAGGTATAAACGTCGTTGGCGATATTGATAGTCTTGTTCTTCTTGGCGAATACCACCGGCACATGGAACTCCTGCGCGACGATACACGCGATACCGATACCGCTTGCTTCGATAGTGAGGATCTTGGTGATCTCTTCGCCTTCATACAGGCGCTTGAACTCTTTGGCGAGCTCAGCGATAAAGTCAACGTCGATCTGGTGGTTGACAAAGCTGTCGACCTTCAGCACGTTTCCCTCGCGCACGATACCGTCTTTTAAGATTCTGTCTTCCAGTAGCTTCATATAATATCCCCCATTCAAAAATGTCATTGCGAGGCTTCTCCGAAGCCGTGGCAATCTCAACCATATCAATATATAGTATAAAGTAATTAGATATTACTACATTTTGTGACAGATAGCAAGGGATTTTGACAGGAAACAAGAATTTTATCGGTTTTATTGACCAAACGTCGATTTTCCAGTATAATTTATGGTGCAAATACCGAATGGGAGATGAATCCGTTGACTGATATTGAGATCGCACAGAGCTGCGAGATGAAGCCGATCGGCGAGATCGCCGCGGCGGCAGGCATTGACGAAAACTACCTGGAGTACTACGGCAGATACAAAGCAAAGCTCAGCTTAGATGTATTAAAAGGCGAGAAGAGAGAGAACAAGCTGATCCTCGTCACCGCGATGACCCCTACCCCCGCGGGCGAGGGCAAGACGACTACTACCATAGGGCTTGCGGACGGCATGAAAAAGCTCGGCAAGAGCGTCAATGTCGCGCTGCGTGAACCTTCGCTGGGCCCTGTGTTCGGCGTCAAAGGCGGCGCCGCGGGCGGCGGCTATGCCCAGGTCGTCCCGATGGAGGACATCAACCTCCATTTCACCGGCGATATGCATGCCATCGGCGCGGCAAACAACCTGCTCGCCGCGATGCTGGATAACCATATTTATCAGGGCAACAGCCTGAACATCGACCCCCGCCGTATCACATGGAAGCGTTGTGTGGATATGAACGATCGTCAGCTTCGTCATGTAACCGACGGTCTGGGCGGCAGAGTCAACGGCGTACCGCGAGAGGACGGCTACGATATCACCGTCGCCTCCGAGGTCATGGCGATCCTGTGCCTTGCGGATTCCGTCGCCGATCTCAAAGCGCGTCTGTCGCGGATCATCGTCGGCTATACCTTTGATGAAAAACCCGTCACCGCGGGTGATCTGAAAGCCCAGGGTGCGATGACGGCTCTCTTAAAAGACGCGATCAAGCCGAATCTGGTGCAAACTCTGGAGGGCACGCCTGCCTTTGTTCACGGCGGCCCGTTCGCGAATATCGCCCACGGATGCAACTCTGTCTTAGCGACCAAGGTTGCGCGCCGACTTGCCGATTATACCGTGACCGAAGCCGGCTTCGGAGCCGATCTCGGCGCCGAAAAATTCCTCGACATCAAGTGCCGCTGCGCGGGAATCAAGCCCGACGCGGTCGTTGTTGTGGCGACCATCCGCGCCCTGAAAATGCACGGCGGCGTCGATAAAAAGAACCTCGATCCCGAGAACCTCGAGGCGCTCGAAAAGGGCTTGCCGAATCTTCTGCGCCATGTTGATAACATTAAAAACGTGTACAACCTGCCCTGTGTGGTAGCGCTCAACCGCTTCCCGACCGATACCGACGCCGAGGTCGCTCTGGTGATGGAAAAGTGCAAAGAGCTCGGCGTCAACACCGTTTTGTCCGACGTATGGGCGAAGGGCGGCGAAGGCGGTGTCGAGATGGCACAGGAGGTCATCCGCCTTTGTGATGAAGAGAGCAACGCGGATTTCTCTTTCTGCTATGATGACACGCTGTCGCTCGTCGACAAGATCAAGGCGGTCGCGAAGAAGATCTACCGTGCCAAGCACGTTGTCTTTGAGGGCAAGGTGATGAAGGATCTGCAAAAGTTTACCGATATGGGTTACGGCAGTCTGCCTGTCTGCATGGCAAAAACTCAGTACAGCTTCTCGGATGACGCGTCCCTGCTCTGTGCGCCCGAAAACTTCAATATCCACGTCAAAGACGTGCGTATCAGCGCGGGAGCGGGCTTCGTCGTCGTGCTGACCGGCAACGTCATGACCATGCCCGGTCTGCCGAAAGCACCTGCCGCCGAGCGCATCGACGTCAGCGACGACGGCGTGATCTCCGGCTTGTTCTGAGTGAACACGCGCGTTTATTATCAGGACGAGCACCTTGCTGTAGTGTGCAAGCCCTACGGCGTCCTGAGTGAAGAAGATGACAAAAAGCCGAACATGCCCGCGTTATTGCGCGAGCTGCCCGGCTGTGAGAGCATCTATCCCGTTCATCGGCTTGACCGCACGACGCAGGGACTGATGGTATATGCCAAAACGGAAGAGGCGGCGCGCCGCCTGAGCCGTCTGATCCGGGACGGCGGGATGGAAAAGATATACCTTGCCGTGATCGAAGGCGTCCCGCGTGAGCCTTCGGGCGAACTGAGCGATCTTCTCTACTTTGACCGCAAAAAGAATAAAAGCTATGTGGTCAAAAGAGAGCGCAAGGGTGTCAAGCGGGCGCGTTTGCTCTATGAAACGCTCGGAACGGCGGAGCATAACGAAAAAGCGCTGTCGCTCTTGAAAATTCGGCTTCTGACCGGCAGAACGCATCAGATTCGCGTCCAATTTGCCTCCCGAAAAATGCCGCTCGTCGGCGACAGACGCTACGGCAGCTCCGTTATGAACGATCATATCGCGCTGTGCTCCTATCAACTGCGCTTTATCCATCCCTTCAGCGATGATGAAATGAGTTTTACTTATCCGCCGACTGACGGAGCTTTCGCGCTCTTTACCATATCATACTGATTTCTAAAAGCAACAGCCGTTCCGAGCTCGGAACGGCTGTTTTTGTCGGTATTTATACTACATGCTTTCGCCGATCGGATACTTTGTATCCATCGTGGCAAGCCAGCGCTGGATCTGGGTCGTGTCGGTGATGGTAATCTCGCCGTCGCCGTCAACATCGGAGGTAATCTCACAGAAGTAGCTGACGTCCATGAATGCCATCACACGCTGGATCAGGGTCGTGTCGATGCTGGCGATCTCGCCGTCTCTGTCCGCGTCGCCCAGCAGCACCGGGCTCAAGCTGGAGATAACCGGGATATCGACGCTTTTGCCGCCGACAGAAGCGGTCACGGTCGCTTCACCCTCCTGATAGGAGAACAGGCCGTAGCCGGGATAATAGTCTGCGATATCCCCGTCGGTAGAGCTCCAGCTGACAGCGGGTTGGCTGTCAAGCAGAGAGGTTGCGGTGACCTCGGGATCGACCATCGTGCGCTGCGGGCGCAGGATGACGTAGCGGCGGGTTGTGCTGATATCTGCCATGGAGAAGAGGTTGACGGTGTAGTCGATCGGCGCTTCCGTACCGTTTTTGGTGACGCCGCTGATTGTGATATGGATTGTATCTTCGGCGCTGAAATTGTCGACCTTAAAGATGATGCACTTTGCCATACCGTAGCCGTCGTTGTTGACATAGAAGCCGCGCTCGGGATTCTCTTTGTTAACCGTCCAGCTTTTTTGCAGGGTTTCGGAGGTGACGGTAACGCTGACCTTGTCGGCGGAAGGTTTGTCGTAGCCGCTTCCCAGCGTGACCGAGAAGACCGAACCGGAGAACATTTCGAGAGGAGTGTTGGGGGCAGGCCATGCGATATAGTCGCCCGTAAAGCTGCCCTTACGGCTGCGGTCAAAGGAGTACATCGCGTAGTAGCGCTGTGCCTCGCCGAAGCCCGTGTACTGCATGGAGGGGTTGAGGATCCAGCGTCTGTGTCCGACCATCGGGATATTGCTCGCGCTCGAATCATCCATCCAGCCCTTCACGATCGCGTATTTAAGGTTCTTCTGATTCCACGCGATGTTGGCACGTCCCGAGCCGCTGTAGCCCAGCTGATACAGCTCGTCGCTCATATCCGCGGGCTTTTCGGGATAGTGGGACAGGGTGCCGTTGGCGGCGTTGACCAGCGCGGACGCCTGCGCCAGCTCACCGAAGCTGTCGTCGATCTGCACGTCGGAGGGAAGTCCCGCGATATAGCGGTAGAAGTTCAGCACGTCAAGCGCCTGCTGCTGCGACTGCTCGCTCATCTTGCCGGGGGCGTAGTCGGGGCCGTCGGTGTTATACGGTTCGCTGAATGTTTCAGCCGTGCTGAAGTCGATCCCCAGCTCTTTCGCTTTCGCAAAGATTTCGGCCTTTGTCGGGTAATTGATTCCGTAGCTGTTTTCTGCCGCAGCGGCAGAAATCGAGAGGGTCGCGAAAAGTACCGCTGCCAGGATGACGGATAGTAGTTTTTTCATCATGATTTCTCCTATAAAAAGTCAAGTAGTAATTAACTAACTTGCTGTAATTTATTCAGCATTTAACCACTAAATTGGGATTAAACGCTTCTTTCTTATTTAACATAGCAAAGACAATCCGAGCGACTTTCCT
>Ga0256405_10002914_pt1 | contig 37072 bp, 35 predicted proteins | sample RumenRJG_02DNA_FD_189096 | JGI IMG/M metagenome (GOLD analysis project Ga0256405, IMG submission 189096) | Bovine rumen microbial communities from Lethbridge, Alberta, Canada - RJG_02 | ecosystem: Host-associated > Mammals > Digestive system > Stomach > Rumen | place: Canada: Alberta...
CCCTCAGAGAGTATGAGGTTGATAGGAATGAGGTGTAAGAGTGGTAACACTTTCAGCTGACATTTACTAATCGGTCGAGGGCTTGTTCAAGATAGGAAGTCTGAAAGGTAGATTCGTATTCGGTTTTCAGGGAATAAATTTGGCCCAGTAGCTCAGTTGGTTAGAGCGCTGCCCTGTCACGGCAGAGGTCATCGGTTCGAGCCCGACCTGGGTCGCTATATGGAGTCTTAGCTCAGCTGGGAGAGCATCTGCCTTACAAGCAGAGGGTCATAGGTTCGAGCCCTATAGGCTCCATTTACCGTTTGGTAGAGGAAAAGAATTTTTCAAAAATGCCGATGTAGCTCAATTCTTGACAACAAACTTGTTTGTTGTAGGCAGAGCAGCTGATTACAAATCAGCTGAAGAGCTATTAATGCCGATGTAGCTCAATTGGCAGAGCAGCTGATTTGTAATCAGCAGGTTACAGGTTCGATTCCTGCCATCGGCTTTATATGGGTGGTTTCCCGAGTGGCCAAAGGGGACAGACTGTAAATCTGCTGGCACCGCCTTCGGTGGTTCGAATCCACCACCACCCATTCTTCTTATAAAATATATAAGAAGATTTTTTATTATCGCGGGGTGGAGCAACCCGGAAGCTCGTCGGGCTCATAACCCGAAGGTTGTAGGTTCAAATCCTGCCCCCGCTACTTCTGAATCGAAATAGAGGCCATCGTCCGGATCTTTGATCCGTCCGATGAACGCTTATCGATAAATCGATAAGCGTTGGCCCATAAGTTTATAAAGCCCTTTGATTGCAAGCAATCACGGCCTTTAAAAACTTTGGTCCTTCTCTTATTTCTCAATTTATACGCCCAGATAGCTCAGTTGGTAGAGCGGAGGACTGAAAATCCTTATGTCGTTGGTTCGATTCCGACTCTGGGCATTTAGAAAACTCTTGATTATTCAAGAGTTTTTTTATTGCTTTTATCTCTTAAGATAATCTTATTTCTTTGCAGATTCCTATTAAATCCGTGATTTTTGTTATATAATAATCCATGTGATTTTGTAATTTTAAAGGAAGGTTGAATTATGAGCGCAATTGCAATTATTACAGCAAGAGGCGGAAGTAAAAGAATTCCGAGAAAAAATATTAAAGATTTTTTAGGTAAGCCCATTATCGCTTATTCTATTGAAGCAGCTCTGCATTCATGTGTTTTTGATGAAGTTATGGTTTCGACTGACGATGAAGAAATAGCGGATATAGCAAGAAAGTATGGGGCGAATGTTCCCTTTCTCAGAAGTGAAGCTACAAGTAATGATTTTGCAACTACAGCGGATGTTTTGCTGGAAGTATTAGAGGGGTATTCAAAACTAGGAAAGAATTTTGAATACATGGCTTGCCTCTATCCTACTAATCCATTTGTTTCGGCTGAAAAGTTGATTACTGCCATGAACTATATTAAAACAGATTTGTATAATGAAGTACTTCCTGTAGTACAATTTTCGTTTCCTCCTCAAAGGGGTTACATTCAAAATACTAACGGGACTTTATCCTATAAATGGGAAGAGTTCAAAAATGCAAGATCTCAAGATCTTCAACCCATGTTTCACGATGCTGGGCAGTTTTATTTTTATAAAGTATCTTCCTATGTAAGTAACAAAGGAGTGAAAGATTCAATTTACCCCATTATTTGTCCTGAACATGAAGTACAGGACATTGACAACGAAGAAGACTGGAAGATGGCTGAACTTAAAGTTAGATTTATTATGGAACAAAAATCAGGTAAATTTCCGGAGAAAGAATAATGAATAAAGAAGTTATTATTGATAATAAGATTATTGGAGAGGGACATCTTGTATACACTATCGCAGAGATGTCAGCTAACCATTTGATGAACTTAAATAGAGCTAAGGAGATTATTCGACTTGCTAAGAGTTCAGGAGCTGATGCAATAAAGTTACAAACATATAGACCAGATACCATTACCTTGGATTGTCGCGGAGAAGAATTTATGGCTACTAAAGGAAGTCCCTGGGAAGGCATGAATTTGTTTGATTTATATCAGACAGCATATACTCCGTGGGAATGGCACAGGGAACTCTTTGATTATTCCAAGGAAATAGGAATTACGTGTTTTTCATCCCCGTTTGACCTTACTGCGGTAGATTTTCTCGAAGAATTGGGGACTCCAGCATATAAGATTGCGTCTTTTGAGATTAATGACATACCTTTAATTAGAAAAGTAGCAAAGACAAAAAAACCAATTATAATTTCAACCGGTATAGCTGAATTAGCTGATATTGAGCTTGCATTGAAAACATGTATTGAAAACGGAAATGAAAACGTTATACTGCTCAAGTGCGTATCGGAATATCCGACTCCATATGAGGAATTAAACTTGAGAACCATTACCAATATGAAAGAAACTTTTAACTGCGTAGTAGGGTTATCCGATCATTCTATGGGAAACGCTGTAGATATCGCTGCAGTAGCACTCGGAGCGAGTGTGATAGAGAAGCATCTTACAATCAGCAGAGAAGATGGAGGACCGGATGGTTCTTTCTCGATGGAACCTGCAGAATATAAAGAAATGGTAAATAATATTCGTAATGTGGAAAAGGCTCTTGGAACGGTGCATTACGAACTGACGGAAAAACAAAAAAATAGCCGTGGAAGATCTCGATCTTTATATGTTGCAAAAGATATGAAAAAAGGTGAGATCTTTAATCCGGAGAATCTTAGATCAATAAGGCCAGGATTTGGATTACACACGAAATACTATGATGATATTCTAGGAAAGAAAGCTTCATGCGATTTGAAAAAAGGAACGGCGATGCAGTGGAAATATGTTAATGATTAGTGGAGAACTTAATTGGTGAATATACTTATTCTAAGTTGTGGAACAAGGTTTAAACTGGTTTCATATTTTAAGAAAAATAAATATGTAGATAAAGTAGTTTGTACAGATATTAACAATGAGGCCCCGGCACTATTGGCTGCTGACATAACTTATATAGTACCTAGAATGACAGATCCCTCATATTTAGACGAGATACAAAAAATATGTAAAGAAGAAAAAATAGATGCAGTTCTCCCGTTGCATGAAGAGGAATTATTGATAATATCCAAAAACAAACATATTTTTATCAAAAACGGGATACTTCCTATTATTTCTGATTATGAAAGCATTATTCTTTGTAAGGATAAATACTTATTAAGTAAGGCATTATTAGATAATAGCATTTCAAGCGTAGAAACTCATCTGGCAGTAGATTATCATTCTGAACTTGAAAAAACGGATATTTTTGTTAAACCCAGAAACGGAGCCGGAAGCGTAGACACGTTTCACGTTCATAATAGAAAGATGCTGGAAGCTATATTGGACAGCTACGACGAAGAGTTTATCGTTCAGAAAGCAGTAAATGGAAAAGAGTACGGTGTAGATGTCTATGTCGATATGATATCGGGGGAAGTAGTATCTATATTCTGTAAAGAGAAGATAAGAATGAGGGCCGGTGAGACGGAAAAATCGATATCTATAAAAAACAATGATTTAGTCGAACTAGTTAAAAAAGCAGTTACCACGATTGGATTAATAGGACCGATAGATGTTGATGTATTAGAACAAAATGGCGTTTTTTATATTTTGGAGATAAATCCCAGATTTGGAGGAGGATATCCGCATGCATATGAGTGCGGAGTTGATTTCACATCTATGATAGTTCATAATTGCAAGAATGAGACGAACACTTATAGCGAAAGTGATTATAAGGAGAATGTTTTAGCAATGAAATATTCTGATATAATTTTAAGAAGTGTATAAAACGCTTGAAAGACACAGGAATATGAATAAACGAATTGCTTTTAGGTTAGATGCAAACAAAAATGTAGCATCGGGACATATGTACCGGTGTATTTCAATTGCTAAAGAATGCATAAGAATGGGTAATGATTGTCTTTTTTTTATATCAGCTGACAGTATAACCGAACCACTTGAAACAGCCGGAATTAAGTATGTTAGTTTAGAATTGAAATGGAATGATTGGAATTATAATACGAATAATTTGATAGCAGAATTAAAAAAATCTGCAGTAGATTATGTAGTAGTAGATTCTTACCATGTTACAGAAGAATTTTTTGATGAGTTATCACGAAGCTTTAAAGTACTATATATGGATGACATATGTAAAACAGCATATAACATTGATGCTTCTATCCATTACTCAGAGTGGGAGGGAGACAGCTACTTAAAAGATCTATATAAAGGTAAAAAAGTTAAAACATTCGCAGGAATGCAGTATACTCCACTTAGGGAAGAGTTTAGAAAACTCGAATCTGATAGAGAACGAAAATATGATCTTCTTATAACTACTGGTGGAACTGATACATTTCATGTAACAAAGTTAATATTGGAAAGAATCATAGAATCGCAATCGTTGAGTGAATTGTCGGTGTGTGCTGTTTTTGGAATGATGAATTCGGATTATGATGAAGTAAAGACTATGTGTGCAGGTAAAGGAAACATTGCTTTATATCAGAATGTTAAAAATATGGCTGAGTTAATGCAGGATAGTAAATATGCTGTAACAGCTGGGGGGACAACTGTGTATGAACTTATGGCAAGTTGTACACCGTTTGTTGTTTTTTCCTTTTCCGATGATCAAACGATATTTGGAGAGAGATTGGAAAAAAATGGTAATAGTATTTTTGCCGGGGATATGCGCTATGAGGGAAATAGAGTTATTGACGTGATTACTGAACAGATAGAGACATTCTTTAAGAAAGATAAGGAAGAAATCAATAGTGTAATAGAAAAAAACAGAAAGGCTATAGATGGGAAAGGGAGCGTGAGAATTGCCCGAATCCTGGATCGATTATAAGAAAGATATATATGAAAAAAAAGACTTTATATATATGCCATACGTATTATCATGTATATGTATCCCTTATGAAGGAATTTGTCAAAACTTCAGAAGAGAAGGGCAATGCAACTATTTATTTGAGCACTATGTCAACTGATTTTGAGTTTCTTAGTAAGCGGTTGAAAGATTCCGGCTGTGTTGAAGACGTTTTTACATACGAAGAAAAGGAGCCCGAGTATTTTCCTGATCTTGCGAAATATAAAGTTCAACAAGAATCCTTTGTAAAAGCTATATATAATAGAATTAAGTATACAAAAAAACTTGGAAAATATGAGGAAGAGTATATTCCGGAAGATTTAAAAAAATATGATGAAATATATGTTTTTTGTGATTCAGATCCGATTGGATACTACCTTAATTACAAGCATATAAAATATCATGCGGTTGAGGATGGACTAAACACATTACGCGGCTGCGATGCTGCAAGGTGTGACAATACACCGCACTTTGGTATAAAAACTTTTTTATCTAAGCGTTTAAATTGGATTTTTGTACAAAATGGATATGGTAGATATTGTATTGATATGGAAGTAAACGATATATCTGTTTTGCAGTATTCGTGCCCTTACTATAAAGAAGTATCAAGAGCTAAATTATATGAGCGCTTGACCGATGATGAGAAAGAAAAACTACTTAAAATATTTGTAAAGGACGAAGCTCAAATAAGAAAGGTACTAGAGCAGAAGACGGAGAAAACAGCGTTAATCTTAACAGAACCGTTATGTAAGGATTTGAGCATGCGGAAGAAGCTTTTTAACGATCTTATTTCCGAATACAAGAGTAAGGGCTATCAGCCTATTTTAAAACAACATCCAAGGGATTTGTTTGATTACAATGAAAATTTTCCAGATGTACTGATAATTGACAGAACTGTTCCGATGGAGATGTTAAATTTCTTCGGGAAGGGGATATTTGACATTGTAGTATCAATATTCACTGAGTTAGATAATGTATACTTTGGAAAAGAAAAATTAAGGCTTGGTCGGGATTTCATGGATCCGTATGAGGAACGTGAAGCGCACGAAGCACATTTTGAAAGTAAGAGATAGGGTATTATTCTTTATATGAAATTGAAAACGTCAAGAAATGCAAATATGGAATTGCTACGCATAATCTCGATGATTATGGTGACGATGCTACATGCCTTGGCAAAGAGTGACCTTTTGCCAACATTTGTGATGGGTGTGTCACTTAACGGTTGGATAGCCTGGATACTTGAAGTGCTCTCAATTGGTGCGGTAAACATTTTTATGCTTATTTCAGGATATTTTCTTGTTAATTCTGAGTTTAAGCTTAAAAGGCTTATTGAACTAATACTTCAGACGTTTCTCTACTCAGCTGTTCCGTTTGTTGTCTTTTTAGCAAGTGGAAAGCTTGGCCCTGAAGAAAAGGGAATATACCAGCTTCTAAACAATTTTCTCCCGATTCACATGGATACATATTGGTTTATAACGGCGTATGTTGTTGTATATATGCTGTCGCCGGTTATAACCAAAGGTTTGAAGGCTGTTACTAAAAAGCAGCTTATAACTGTAATAGTATGCCTGCTTATTTATGAATGTGTACTAAAGAGCATTTTACCATTCAGACTTACAACCGATACGAAGGGTTACAGCTTCCTGTGGTATATAATAATGTTCCTCATCGGAGCATATTTTAGACTTTTTGGTTTCAGAATTTTGGATAAGCAATACAAAGGGTGGATTTTATACCTTGGAGGATCAGCACTTGTTCTTATCGGAACATTTGCAATAGGAAGAATAATTGCGGCTACGGACAGGCTAAACGGATTGCAGGGATTGTTTACAGAGTACAATCACGTCTTTGCCCTTATCTCTGCGGTAGGTATCTTTACGGCTTTTGTTCACATGAAGCCGATTGAGGGAATTGCCGCTAAAATAATCTGTATTTTGTCACCGATGGCACTAGGCGTTTATCTTCTTCAGGAGAGCCTGGTACTCCGGTTTGAATGGCAAAAGTGGTTTGGGCTTCCGGGAGCGCTTGAGCTGTCTACGCCAATCTTTCTCCTAAAAGTTTTTGCGGCTGTTCTTGGAATGTATGCTCTGGGAACAGCAGTAGATGCTGTAAGAAAGGTTATATTCAAGTTCGCACCGATACCTGTGGAAAAGCTGATAAAGCAAAAGAAAGGCAGCTTGGATGGTGAAAAACCATCTGGTGATATGACAGAATAGATAAGAGCGATTTAACACACAATTCGAAATGGGTAGGAAAAAGATTTTGGCCAAGCTTAGTGTTATAATTCCTGTTTACAATATGGCAAAGGACGGAAATTTAAACTTTTGTCTGGATTCAATTATAAATCAGGATTACAAAGATCTGGAAATTATAGCGGTTAATGATGCCTCTACTGATAATTCTCTGGAAATCCTGAGGGAATATGAAAGACGATACCCCGAAAAGGTTAAAGTTGTTACATACAAAGATAACCGTCACCAAGGGGGCGCTCGAAATGAAGGAATAAAGTACGCTACCGGGGAGTGGATTGGATTTATAGATTCGGATGATTGGGTTGCTGCGGACTACTTCAGTAAACTGATAGCCAAGGGAGAAGAAACAGGGGCTGATGTGGTAGGTTGTACCTTCAACTTAGTAAACAAGCATACTTTTGAAGTTGGAAAGATTGCTAAAACTAATACTATAGATCAAAGCGGAGAGTTTGATACGGAAAAGAGAAAGAGATTTCTTGAAAACAACGGAAGCTCGGTCACAAAAATCTACCGCGCATCTCTTATCCGTGACAACAACCTGTCTTTTCCCGAGCATATATTTTACGAGGATAATGCGGCGGGACCGGTTTGGGCTATGTACTTTAAACATTTTGAATATATCGACGAACCTCTTTATTACTATTACCAGCACGACAGCTCCACGGTTCACACAATAACCGCCGAAAGGTGCAACGACCGTATGACTGCCGGGGAAATGATGCTTTCTGAGATTAAGAAAAGAGGATTTCTGGAAGAGTACCATGACGAAATAGAGAGCATTTTTACCACAATCTATTTTACAAACACAGTTTTTTCGTACATGCGTATAAAAAAGGGAAAAAAGTATTCTGTAATAAAGCATATAAAAAAGCGAATGATGGAGGAGTTTCCGGATTTCAGATCAAACAAGAATTACGGAAAGTTCATGGATGATGAACAGAAAAGATATGTGGATCTTATGATGAAAAACTCCCTGGCTTTCTACATTAAATACTCATTACTCTGGATGTACAGGGATTTAAGAGCGGGAAAGTAATTGCGCAGAAGATTAAGAAGCATTTAACAACAGTTGAAAACAAAGAATAACAAAGAGTTTTGCCAATTCGGGAACAGGGCACCGAAAGAGGGCAAAGCTCTTTTTTTTTACAATAAAAAATGTTATGATAAACTATGTATGATTGGGCGGAGTATGAGCTTTTGCTAAGAAAAAGCAAAGGGTGACTGATCTTTACTATATGTAAAAAGAAGAGGACCTTGATGAAAAGCCTCTATGATGAATTATTTAAATACGGAGAATCCGATTATTACCCGTATCATATGCCCGGACATAAGAGACAGCGGGTGGACTATCTGCCGGAGGGTTTTACAAAGGTTGATATAACCGAGATAGAAGGCTTTGATAATCTGCACGCCCCGGAGGGGATAATTAAAGCGGCGCAGGAGTTTGCCGCGAAGGCTATGGGTGCGAAGCATACTTACTTTCTCGTAGGGGGAAGCAGTTGCGGAGTCCTTGCGGCGATAAGCGCATCTGTACCCTGCGGCGGAGTCTTGGTGATGTCCAGGGGGGCGCATAAGAGCGCATATAACGCAGTAGGACTTAGGCATATCAGGCCTGAGTACATATATCCCGATATCAACGTAAAGTTCGGCTTCCCGGAGGCTGTTACCGCAAAGGCGGTTGAAAAAGCTTTTGTAAAAACACATGAAAAGGCAGACGCTGTTTTTATCGTTTCGCCAACATACGAAGGGCGTGTAGCGGATGTAGAATCGATCGCAAAGATTGTTCATAAGAAAGGGAAGATACTTATTGTAGATGAAGCCCACGGAGCGCATCTGCCCTTTGCACATAAGGCCGGACTTACGGGCGGTGAAAATGGATACCCCGAGAGCGCCATCTTTTCCGGCGCGGATATAGTGATTCAAAGTACCCATAAAACTTTACCTGCTCCGACTCAGACAGCGCTACTCCATATTTGTTCCGACAGAGTAAATAGGGAACTTATAGAAAAGTACTTACGCATCTATCAGTCCAGCTCCCCATCCTATCCTTTGATGGCAGGAATTGACGGGGCTGTCAGATTTATGCATGCGGATGAAGGAAAATTGCTAAAGCGCATGGCAGAGCGCTTCTCTGAGCTTGAAGGCTATATAAATACGAAGCTAAAGTATATCGAGACTTTTAGACCCTCAGATAATTCATCTGACATCGGGAAACTGATAATTTCAGCGTCTAAAGCGGGACTTACAGGTAAAGAGCTTGCGGATATCCTTAGGAGTAAGTATCATCTTGAAACCGAGATGAGCACGGAAAAGTTCGTTCTTGCTATGTTTACAGTCTTCGATACGGATGAAGGCTACGAACGTATGAAGGCAGCCCTTTCGGAGATTGATTTTGAATTAGCCGGGAAATGTGACATGCGTGACACAAAACTTAAAGCCGGCCATGAGGAAGGCGCAGTCGCCGAAGGTGAAGACGGGTTCCGCAACGGCGCGTCCGATGAGAATGCCGGCGATGAAGCTTTTGAAGCGGTAAAGCGTATTCAACCCGAGGTCGTCCTCTCTATATCAGATGCATGGGATTCGGATAGCGAAAAGATCCCTTTAAAGGAAGTGGGAGGCCGGATTGCCTGCGATTTTATAAATCTTTATCCGCCGGGGACTCCGATCATTGTACCGGGAGAGAGGATTTCAAAAGAGTGTGTTAGCTATCTGAAAGACTGTCTGGGTAAGGGGCTTAACCTAAACGGAATTACAGACGGTTATGTATCAGTCTTAAAGATGTGAAATGCGGAAATGTAATCGGACCTTAAACAGCTGTGAAATACCAAAAAGCAGGGACTTATCCCAAAGCAGGGGCTGACGGCACCTTAATCTCATAGGGAGATATTATACAAGATGAGCAGGATTTACTGCGTGATGGGCAAAAGCGCATCGGGAAAAGATACCATATACAGAAAGCTTCTTGAGAACAAAAGCCTTGGACTTGAGAAGATTATCTCATACACAACAAGGCCCATCCGTGCGGGAGAAGTGGACGGCGTTGAATACCATTTCACGGACGAAAAGGGATTTAACAAGCTGGACAAAGCCGGAAAAGTCATAGAAACCAGAGTCTACGATACGGTATACGGACCGTGGAGATATTTCACCGTAGACGAGGGAATTGAAAAGGACAAGGATTACCTCATAATCGGAACACTGGAACAGTTTGTTGCTTTAAGAGACTATTTCGGATCCAAAAGAGTCAGCCCTATCTACATAGATTTAGACGACGGCGAAAGGCTCCAAAGGGCTCTTAACAGAGAGCGCAAGCAGCCTGAACCCAAGTACAATGAGATGTGCAGAAGATTTCTCGCCGACAGCGAGGATTTTTCCGAAGATAAGTTAGAAAAAGAGAAGATTAAAAACCGTTTTGAGAACATTGATTTTGACAATTGTGTCAGAAACATTGCCTCATTCATTCAATCCGGGAGATGATTAATTGGATATTAAGATCAATCAGACCAGCTCCATAATGCCGGCGGCGCAGACTTCGGAGGTTAAGCCTACAGACGGGACTTTTAAGTTTATGCTTGCAAGCAATATAGCGGAAAGCGAACTGCAGGCGCATCTTAATGCACTTATGGAGCAGATTGACGCTGAGGGGAAGAAGCTGGCCAAAAAGCGGGATCTGAAAGACATGAAGCATTACCGTGGGCTGGTTAAAGAGTTTTTAAATGAAATAGTGACAAGATCTCATGAGTTTACAAGAGAGAATTTTCTCGACAAAAGAGGAAGGCACAGAATCTACGGAATCATCCGGCTTGTTGATGAAAACCTCGATTCACTGGCGCAGGAACTTGTTAACGATGAGAAAGACAATATTGATATTTTAAACAAGATCGGAGAGATTCAGGGCTTGCTTATAGATATCTTCACCTAAAAGCCCGATCGGAAAGGAATCCGTGTATGCCTACATTCCGTGATGTTGTCGGACAGGATCAGATTAAGAATCACCTAAAGACAGCGATAAAAATGAAAAAAGTTTCCCACGCCTATATCATAAACGGCGAAAGAGCCAGCGGAAAAGAGTTTATGGCGGGGATCTTTGCCCAGGCGCTTCTTTGCGAAAAGGGAGGGGATGAGCCTTGCGGGGAGTGCCACTCCTGTAAACAGGCCGCTTCGAAGAGCCATCCAGATATCAAGTACGTAACACATGAAAAGCCGGCATCGATCGGCGTGGATGACATCAGACAACAGATCAGTGAAGACGTGGCCATAAAGCCCTACAGCTCCGAGTACAAAATTTATATAGTAAGCGAAGCTGAGAAGATGACGGTACAGGCTCAAAATGCTATCCTGAAGACTCTCGAGGAGCCTCCGGCATACGTTGTCATCATGCTCCTTACTACAAACAGCGAAAGCTTTCTTCAGACCATCAGGTCAAGATGCGTTGAGCTTGACATGAAACCTGTACAGAATAAGCTCTTAAAGCAGTATCTTATGGAAGAGCTGGAAATACCCGATTACAAAGCTGACGTTTGCGTCGCTTTTGCCCAGGGTAATGTCGGAAAAGCCAGAGAGATGGCTATGAGCGACGATTTTACCGCAGTTCAGAACGCAACTTTAAATCTTGTGAAGAGCGTGCGGGATATGGATTTATCCGACGCTGTTGCCGGGATCAAGGCAATGTCCGAGTACAAGGTAGATCCCGGGGATTACCTTGATATTATCGCAATCTGGTACAGGGATGTACTTTTGTTTAAAGCCACGGGAGAGACCGACCAGCTGATCTTCAGAGAAGAGCTCTCCACCATCAGAAGGGTGGCACAAAGAAGCAGCTACGAAGGCATCGAAGATGTCCTCGAAGCGCTTAGAAAGGCGAGAATTCGCTTAAGCGCCAATGTAAATTTTGATCTTACAATGGAGCTTCTTCTTCTGACAATTCAGGAGAAAGGATAGACTGATAGGAGTAATACGAAAAAATGGCGAAAGTAATAGGTGTTAAATTTAAGAATTCCGGAAAGATTTATTTCTTTGATTCAGCCGGGATCGATATAAAAAAGGACGATCATGTAATTGTTGAAACCGGAATGGGAATCGATTACGGATACGTTGTTTCGGGAATAAGAGAGATTGACGAAAGCAAGCTTCTCCAGCCCCTTAAACCCATTATGCGAAAGGCGAGCGAAAGAGACGAGCAGCAGGTTAAGGATAATGAGGCAAAGAGCAAGGAAGCCTTCAGCATCTGCCTTGAAAAGGTCAAGTCCCACGGACTTGATATGAAACTGACAGAGGTTGAGTATGCCTTTGACAACAGCAAGATACTTTTCTACTTTACATCCGATGGTTATGTGGATTTCCGAGAGCTTGTAAAAGACCTTGCAGGTACCTTCAGAACAAGGATTGAGCTCAGACAGATAGGCGTTCGTGACGAAGCAAGGGCAATAGGCGGACTCGGGGCCTGCGGCAGACCTATGTGCTGCGCTGCGTATCTTCCCGACTTTGTTCCCGTATCGATCAAGATGGCAAAGGAACAGAACCTTCCCCTTAATCCCACCAAGATTTCCGGCGTATGCGGAAGGCTCATGTGCTGTCTCAAGTACGAGGAAGAGACTTACGAAGAGCTCAATAAGACGATGCCTGATGTAGGCGATTTTGTAGAGGGAAACGACGGACTTACGGGAGATGTATTCTCTACAAACGTTCTTAGACAGACTGTAAAGGTACTTGTTGAAAACGGTGATGAAAAAGAGATGCATGACTACGCCGCTGACGAGATCACAATCCTCAGAAAGCGCAAGGGAAAGAAACTTGCCGGCGCCGCTAAGGCAGAAGAGGAAGCGGAGATCAAGCAGTTAGAAGCTCTCGAAGATAAGCCCGAAAAGGAAGATAAAAAAGAGAAAAAATCTTTTGATAAGGGTGGAAAGGGAGATAATGCCCGCAGAAACGAAGGGCACGAAAACAGGGATAATCGCGGAGGCGACAGCACTGTCACAAACGGCGACGACAGAAACAAGAACGATAACAAAAACGATAATAAAAACGAAAACAGAAACGATAATCGGAACAGAAATGAAAATCGCGGTGACAGGAAGGACAGGCACTTCCAAAAGGGCGATAAAAAGCAGAAATCCGAAGAGGGCGTAAGCCGCGAGAACCATAACGAGAATCGTAACGATAATCGAGGCGACAATCGCAGCGAAAACCGTAACGAAAATCGCGGCGAGGGTCATAAGAATCCCCGCGGAAACAAAGGGCATAAAAAGAATCACAAATTCCACGATAAAAACAAAGGTTTTGACAATGAAAACAGGAACGAATCTCCTGAAAACTGATGAAAGATTAGACGATCTTCAAAGGAATAACCTTAAGATAATTCAAAGTCCGGGGAGATTTTGCTTTGGCATGGACGCGGTTCTTTTATCCGGGTTTGTCCACACAAAAAAGGGCGACGAACTTCTCGATATGGGAACAGGAACGGGAATCCTTCCGATCCTTCTATCCGCCAAGACGGAATGTAAAACCCTTACAGGTCTCGAGATTCAGGAAGAAAGCGCCGATATGGCGATGCGGAGCGTTGAATACAACGGTCTTGGGGACAGAGTAAAGATTGTCAGGGGAGATATAAAAGAGAGCTGCGAGATATTTGGCAAGAGCTCCTTTGACGTTATTACCTGCAATCCTCCTTATATGATAGGAAAGCACGGTATCTCAAATGAGGAAGAGCCAAAGGCTATAGCAAGACATGAAATAAAGTGTACCTTTGAGGATGTGGCGGCAGCAGCTTCGGGACTCCTTAAACCCGGTGGACATTTCTTTTTGGTTCACAGACCCTTCAGGCTCTGCGAGATAATGAATACACTTACAAGCTACAAGCTTGAGCCAAAGAGGATGAGGCTGGTTTATCCTTTTGTCGACCGCGAGCCGAATATGGTCCTTTTGGAGGCTGTAAAAGGCGCCAATTCAAGAATGACGGTGGAAAGACCGCTTATAATCTACAAAGAAAAAGATATATACTCAGACGAGATCCGCGAGGATTACGGCTTTTAAAGCAACCGAAACTTAAATGCGGACTAAGCCGGGTTTGCAGGTGAAAAATGGCAGGAACATTGTTTTTGTGTGCTACACCCATCGGCAACCTGGGCGATATGACTCCGAGAGTCGTAGAAGCGCTCAGAAGTGTCGACATAATAGCCGCAGAAGATACGAGAAACAGCATAAAGCTTTTAAATCATTTTGATATTCATACGCCTATGACCAGTTACCATGAATACAACAAAACTGCCAAGGCGTACACCCTTATAGAGATGCTTCAAAGCGGTAAAGATATCGCGCTGATAACAGACGCCGGGACTCCGGCTATATCAGACCCCGGGGAGGTTTTGGTTAAGATGTGCAACGAGGCCGGGATCAAGGTTACATCCCTTCCGGGCCCTGCGGCATGCATTACTGCCCTTACCTTATCCGGACTTTCTACAAGAAGATTTTGTTTTGAAGGATTCCTTCCGCCGGATAAAAAAGAAAAGCAGGAAATCTTAGATGACCTTAAAGACGAGACTCGTACGATAATCATGTACGAAGCACCCCACCACCTTTTAAGGACCCTGGGGGAGCTTTATGAAGCCCTTGGAGACAGAAAAATAACCCTTTGTAAGGAACTTACAAAAAGGTACGAGACGGTGCTTGTGACAACACTGTCGGAAAGTATCGAGCATTTTACAGCCGAGGAGCCAAGAGGGGAATATGTTCTCGTAATAGAGGGCAAGGACCGAAATGAAATAAAGACAGGTTTGAAAGAACAGTGGGAGGAAATGAGTATTTCTGACCATATGAAGATATATGAGGATAAGGGAATTGACCGAAAGGAAGCCATGAAACTAGTGGCAAAAGACAGGGGAGTTGGGAAAAGAGATATTTACAAAGCCTTACTTGAGGCCGGCGAAGAATAAAGAGGCGAGATTATGGCTATTAGTTGTGACACTTGCGTCAACAATGTATATGACGAGGAATATGAGGAATATGACTGTATGGTAAATCTGGACGAGGATGAGATGTACAGATTTCTTGCCAGCGGTCAAAAAGAATGTCCGTATTACAGGTCTGATGATGAATATGCTGTTGTAAGACATCAAATGTAACAGTTACGTTCTTTGACGAAAGCGAAAAGCTTTGGGAGAGGGTATGGCTGCAAACTATTCGGAAGAGCAACTTAAACAAATAGAAATCGGCAAGTCCAAGGGCCTGGATACTTCTATCTATGAAAATCCGGCTTTCCTTGCTATGCATATGGAGGAGATACGCCTTGGACTTGAAGAGGGGCTGGATGCTAAGCTCTATGCGGATCCAGGATACGACTGGTACCAGATGAGGGAGATCCGCAGGGGCCTTGAAAACTATGTAGACGTTTCAAAGTTCTCTGACAAGAGTATTCCCTACGATATTATGAGGGAAGAAAGAAGAGCCCTGGAAGAGTGCGTTGATATCAGCGACTACAAGGGTGGAAGAAGAGGAAAATCCGCTCCGATCATGCGCCAGCTCCGTAAAGGACGCCAAAACGGAGTCGATATCATCGAGTATATAAACGATGGTTATGATTCCGAACAGCTTGAAGCGATAAGAATTGCTCTTGAAAAAGGCATAGATATTAAGCCGTATTTAAATCCGGATTTCAGGGGATCGGCTATCGACGAGATCAGTCAGGGTCTCGAACAGGGCCTGGAGATAAATCAGTATGCCCGTCCGGAATTCAACTGGAAGCAGATGCGGGAGATAAGACTCGGTTTGCTTCATCGAGTAGACATCTCTAAGTACAGAAATAAATTATACTCATCCCAGCAGATGAGAGAAATAAGGCTCGGACTCCAGGATGGTCTCAATGTAGACGAATACAGCCGCATGAGGTATTCTGCTACAGATATGAGGAATATGAGGCTTGAGCTGCTTGAGATCATCAAACAGGCAACTCAGGCCGGCGAAGAAGTCCTTGAACAGTTAGACGACCTTATCAAAAAGGAACAGGACAGAGAGGCAGGAATCGAGCCGCTTACTCTCTTTGTTACTTCGGATAAGATGGAAGCGTACGCTGTGCTCCGGGACGGATACGACGGCTTCACCGAACAGGAAGTTTTAAATCTCGTCTGGAATTCCGGAATAAGAAAAGGTATCATGCGTGATGCCATGAAACAGATCGAAGGAGGATTTAGGGGAGAAGAAGGAAAAGTCCTTGTGGCAAAGGGCGAGAATCCGACTAACGGAGAGGATGGCTATTATGAGTATTTCTTCAGGACAGACCTTGACGGAAAGCCCAAGATCCTTGAGGACGGATCGGTAGATTACAACAATATCGAATGGTTTGATACCTGTAAAAAGGATCAAAAGGTTGCCGAGTACCATCACGCGACTCCCGGAACCGACGGTTATAATGTATACGGAGAAGTAAAGCCCGGCAAAAACGGTATCGAGCAGCCGATGCTTATCGGTAAAGGCTTTGCCGTCAGCAAGGACAAGCTTATCTACACATCCGAGGTTGACGGACTTGTAATGCTTAAAAACGGGGATAAACTGGAGATATCCAGCGTCCTTGAAGTAGATGAAGTAAATAATACTACAGGGTTCATCGTATATAAAGGAAATGTTCACGTTCGCGGAGATGTGGGTGTGGGCGGAGTAATAAACTGCGGCGGCGATGTTGTCGTTGACGGATTTGTGGAAGGCGGAAATATCACAGCCGAAGGAGATGTGCTCTTAAGGCGCGGCATGAACGGCGGCGGAAGGGGAGTTATAAGAGCCGGCAAAAACGTCACCGGAAAATTCTTTGAAAATGCAGATGTTTATGCCGGGGATACTATAACCATTGATTATGCCACAAACAGCATACTTTTTGCGGAAAATCAGCTGGAAGTAAAGAAGACAAAGGGTGCTATCATCGGCGGAAACGTCACAGGCCTTATGGGAATGACGGTTTACAACGTTGGAAACAAGATGGGGCAAAAGACGATACTCAACGCCGGAATACCCAAGAGCATGGAAGAGAAGCGGAAGCAGCTTCGCGAGGAAATAAACAGAAATAAAGAGCAGCTTAAGCTGTTAAGAAACTCTGAGCTCGAGTTTAGAAATAAGTACAATATAGCCATACTTTCCCAGATGGAAATATTCACGAAGATTGAAAATGCTATTTATACCAAGGAGCTTGATGTTAAACAGGCAAATGACAATCTAGAAGAGTTTATGGAAAAGCTTAAGCAGTATAACCAGTCAAAAATCGTAGTAAAGGGCGACCTTTACGAGGGCGTTGATGTTGTTATCAGCGGAAAACACTGGATTTCGTACGGTATGTCACATGTTACTTTGAAACTCGTAAATGATGAAAAAGGCGAGCATGTCATCGCCTATAATGAGTAAAGGCGGGTAGAGTATGAAGGGACAAGTTCTTATTATCAATGACGATAAAGTTGAGATGGCGGCATTAAACAGAGCGATTTCCGAAGATTACAGATGCGTTCTCGCCATGTCTGTAAACGAGGGAGTCAAATTCCTCGCCAGCAATGAGGACGGCTTTTCAGCTGTAGTCATCAAACTCGACATCAAGCCTATGTCCGGACTCAGATTCTTGCAGATTGCGGCGCAGAATAATAAAATATCTACGATGCCTTTCATAGTAACGGTAGAGAGCGACGATGACTTAGAGCTCGATGAATGTTTTGAACTCGGTGTTGTGGATTATATAGCAAAGCCTTTTATAACAGCAAGGATCAAGCGGTGCGTTGATCGAAATATCTCTGTATTTAACAAATTTAAGATGATCGGGGACTCCATCGAGGTAAACAACGCCAGTCTTCAGGAAAAGATGGACAAAATAGCAAGGTCTAATGATAATTTCAAGGAGAGGCAAAACGCTCTTTTAGAGGCTCTCGGAACTGTCGTAGAGTACAGAAATCTTGAGGACACGGGACATGTAAGAAGGGTAAAAAAGTTTACCGAGATCCTCGGGAAGAGTCTTATGGAGCTTTTCCCCGAATGCGGGCTTACCGAGAAAAATCTCAAATTGTACGCAGCAGCAAGTGTTTTGCATGATGTTGGTAAAATATGTATTCCTGATGATATAATGTTAAAGCCCGGAAAAATGACAGACGAAGAATACGAGTTTATGAAATCTCATACCACAAAGGGTATTGAGATTCTCGAGTCCATCAAAGACAATTGGGATGACGACTTTGCCGAAGCGGTTAAAGAAATCTGCAGATGGCACCATGAAAGATATGACGGAAGAGGCTATCCCGACAGACTCGAGGGGGACAAGATCCCTATTTCCGCTCAGCTCGTTTCTATCGCCGACACATACGATGCCCTTGTGACCGACAGAGTTTACAAGAAAGCGTACACAAAGCAGGAAGCCTTCAAGATGATGACGGGCGGCGAGTGCGGAGAGTTCTCCCCTCAGATAATGGAAGCCTTCAGACAGTCGAGAGAACAGTTTGAAGCTGTTGTTGATGAGCTCGGAAACAACGAGTCACTCAACGAAGAATAGCCTGCTTTTGAGTAAATAAAAAGAAAATTGCGTTTAAGCATAACATAAAGAAAAGAGGACACAAAAATGCTTGAAGAATTAAAACAAAAGGTCTATGAAGCCAACATGGATCTGCCTAAGTACGGTCTTGTTACGTTTACATGGGGAAATGTAAGCGGGATCGACCAGGACAGCGGACTTTTCGTAATAAAGCCCAGCGGGGTAGAGTATGAGAAGCTTACTCCCGATGACATGGTGGTTATGGACCTTAACGGAAATAAGGTCGAGGGAAGATACAACCCTTCCTCCGACACAGCAACTCACCTTGAGCTTTACAAGGCATTCCCCGAGATCGGCGGAATCGTTCACACCCACTCGTCCTATGCCACCAGTTGGGCACAGGCCGGAAGGGATATCCCCTGCTACGGAACAACACATGCGGATTATATCTATGGCCCCGTTCCCTGCCTCAGATGCCTCACAAAAGAAGAAATCGATTCGGCATACGAGGAAAATACCGGACATTTGATCGTTAATGAATTCAAAAAGATGGGCAAGGACATCCTCGCAGTTCCCGCATGTCTTTGCAAGAACCACGGACCTTTTGCCTGGGGTAAGGATGCTCATGAAGCGGTGCATAACGCTGTAGTTCTCGAAGAAGTAGCAAAGATGGCTTACAGATGCGAGACGATAAATCCCAAGGTTTTACCCGCACCCCAAGAGCTTCAGGACAAGCATTACTATCGTAAGCACGGCGCTAATGCGTACTACGGACAGAGCAATAATTAAGGTTTTTGTAGCAATTTTGGATTAGTATTTAATCCCCGATAAGTTAATATATATTTGGACACTTTCTTTACAATCTAAAGAATTAAACAATCTTTAAGCAAAGGAGTTACTTTAATGGACAATCTTGAACTTAAGAAACATGCAAATGATGTCCGCAAGGGTATTGTTACTTCTACCCACGCCGCTAAATGCGGACACCCCGGCGGATCTCTCTCTGCAGCTGACCTCTATACATTTTTGTATTTCGAGGAACTGAACATAGATCCCAAGAATCCTGGGAAGGAAGACAGAGACCGTTTCGTCCTTTCAAAGGGACATACGGCACCCGGACTTTATTCCGCTCTTGCATACAGAGGATTCTTCCCTGTTGAGGACTTAAAGACACTTCGTCACCTCGGTTCATACCTTCAGGGTCATCCCAATATGCATATTCCCGGAGTTGATATGGCATCCGGATCCCTCGGACAGGGAATCAGCGCGGCAGCAGGCATGGCACTTGGCGCAAAGCTAGGAGGAAAAGATTTCCGTGTATATACTCTCCTCGGAGACGGAGAGATCGAAGAAGGACAGGTTTGGGAGGCTGCTATGTTTGCCGGCTTCAGAAAGCTTGACAACTTCGTAGTTATCGTTGACAACAACGGCCTTCAGATTGACGGACCTATTGATCAGGTTTGCTCACCTTACCCCATCGACAAAAAGTTTGAGGCTTTCAATTTCCATGTGATCAATGTTGATGCACATGATTTCGACGCTCTCAGAAGCGCATTTAATGAAGCAAAGGCTACCAAGGGTATGCCTACAGCGATCATCATGCACTCCGTAAAGGGCAAGGGCGTATCCTTCATGGAAAACAGCGTTGACTGGCACGGCAAGGCACCTAACGATGAGGAGTACGCTACTGCAATGGCTGACCTCGCAAAGATTGATGAAGAACTGGCAAAGGAGGGCAAGTAATCATGGCAGACGTTAAAAAGATCGCAACCCGTGAGAGCTACGGTAACGCTTTAAAGGAGCTCGCTGAAGAGTTCCCCAACCTTGTTGTACTTGATGCTGACCTTGCGGCAGCTACCAAGACCGGAATTTTCAAGAAGGCATATCCCGATCGTCACATCGATTGCGGTATCGCCGAGTGTAATATGATGGGCGTGGCAGCAGGCCTCTCACTTACCGGAAAGATTCCTTTCTGCTCTTCATTTGCTATGTTCGCTGCAGGACGTGCATTTGAGCAGGTTAGAAACTCCATCGGTTACCCTCATCTTAACGTAAAGATCGGTGCTACCCACGCAGGAATCACCGTTGGTGAGGACGGAGCATCCCACCAGTGTAACGAGGATATCGCTCTTATGCGTACAATCCCCGGAATGGTTGTTATGTGCCCTGCCGATGATATCGAAGCTAAGGCAGCTGTTCGTGCCGCTCTTGAGCACGAAGGACCCGTTTACATCAGATTCGGCCGTGCGGCAGTTCCTGTGATCAATGACAGACCCGATTACAAGTTTGAGATCGGTAAGGGAACCGTAGTTCGCGAAGGTAAGGACGTTACCATCGTAGCAACCGGTATCTGTGTTGACTCCGCTCTCGGAGCAGCAGAAAAGCTTGCTGCTGACGGAATCAGCGCCGAGGTTATCAATATCTGCACAATCAAGCCTCTTGATGTTGATATTATTGTTGGTAGCGCAAAGAAGACCGGCAAGGTTGTTACCGTTGAGGAGCACTCCGTAATCGGCGGACTTGGAAGCGCAGTTTGCGACGCTCTTTCCGAGAATCTTCCTACCCCTGTTAAGAAGATCGGTATGCAGGATGTATTCGGAGAGTCCGGATCCGCAAGCGAGCTTGTAAAGAAGTACGGAATCGATGCAGATGGCGTGTATGCTTCTGTAAAGGCATTTGTTAAATAAATAAACAGATATTTTTTAAAGGCGGCAAATATAGTTTGTCGCCTTTTTAATTGTTTGGTATAATCAATCTTGGATTGCAAAAGCATTCCTTTGTATCAGTTGATAAAGCATCGTTTGTAAAAGGATCAAACATGAGCATCAAAAACATAATGTCACCGTCAATCCTCTCTGCCGATTTCTGGAAATTGGGAGAGCAGATAACAACCCTTGAAAAAGCAGGCGCAGACTGGCTCCATATCGATGTAATGGATGGCTTATTTGTGCCCTCTATTTCTTACGGCATGCCGCTTATTAAATCCATCCGGAAAAGAAGTAAGCTGTTTTTTGATGTACATTTGATGATAAATGAACCCGAGCGCTATTTTGAAGATTTTGCAAAAAGCGGTGCGGATATGATCAATTTTCATATCGAAGCGACGGAAGATGTGGAAGGCTGTATCGAAAAGATAAAAGCTTTGGGCAAGAATGTTGGTATAGCCATCAAACCCGACACCCCAGTCAGCGAAGTGATGCCCTATTTAAAATCCGTTGATATGGTTCTTGTTATGACCGTAGAGCCCGGATTTGGCGGACAGAAGCTTATCCCCAAGTGCATCGATAAAGTAAGAGAACTCCGTATCGTAACGGACAAGATCGGATTAAAAGACTTGGATATACAGGTGGACGGTGGAATAAGCGTTGACAATGTCACGGAGGCTCTTGATGCCGGGGCAAATGTCATCGTAGCCGGAAGCGCTGTTTTTGCCGGTGATATTGCCGAAAACCTCACAAGATTCGAGAAAAAGCTTGGAAATAAGTAGCTTAGATTTCAGCTTAGATATAGATTTAACGAGGAGATTTATACATAACATGATTCCTGAAATATACAATAATTTTAGTTTCCCCTGGGAGATGGATTTCCTTCTGTCCCTTCAAAATATTCATAATGCGCCACTTGATTTTATCATGAAAGCATTCACTTTCCTCGGAAATGCGGGAATAGTCTGGATCGCGATAGCGCTTGTTCTGACGATCATTCCCAAGACCAGAAAGCTGGGACTTACCATGGCTTTTGCAATGGCGCTTACATTTATTCTGGGAAACCTTGTACTTAAACCGCTTATTGCCAGAGGAAGACCCTGCTGGATTAACGATACCGTCGAGATGCTTATAAAGAAGCCAACGGATTACTCCTTCCCATCGGGACATACTATGAACGGTATTACCGCTTCTCTTTGCATCTTCTTTTACCATCATAAAGCCGGAATCGGTGCAATCGTTGTGGCTTGTATTATCGCTTTTTCCAGAATGTACCTTTTTGTACACTGGCCTACCGATATTCTTTGCGGCGCGCTTGTCGGAGCAGTCGATGCCGTAATCTCTTTCTTTGTTGTGAAGAAGATTTACGAAGCTGTAGAAAAAGCTATTGCTAAGAAAAAAGAAAGAGCGTAATGCTTGGAAGATAACATTGAATAAGCCCATGGAATAAAATATGGATTAAGACCTTTTGGTTAGAACAGCTTTCTGTGAATCTTGATAACAAGATTTGCAGAGAGCTTTTTTCGTATGACGGTTTTTGCAGGGAATTTCTGATGGGATGCTATTTCTTTTTTATAAAAACGCAAGGGTAAAGTATTTGAGAAAATAGTATATCTTTTTTGTATGATTAAGGAAAATAAATTAACTTGTCTGTTTAACTTGGAGAAACAGGCTGATAGTATTTTGACCATGTAAAATGACAATCTATAAGAGTTTTGATAGAATAAAAGTATCATACTGATTGACAAGGAATGGCTTGAAATGGGAAAAGAACTTGGAATACCGACGCCTTATAATGAGTTTACGTATCATATGATAAAGGCTCTGGAAGAAAAGAATGACGGGCTGTTTGAATATGAATGATCTTATTATCGTTGTGGGGGGACTTTATGGCATAACAAAAAAACATGGCTGACTAATGGGTTTTAGTACTTTTTATTATACGGGTAATTGCTGTTGGTGTTTGCTTATTGGTGAAAGCGGGAGGTAAGCGAGTATGAAGAAATCTGTGAAAGTAATTCTTATATGTGCGGCGAGTGTACTGATTACATATGCAGCAATATGGTCTATTTATGTAGTAATCAGATATCAACCCTTCGTTAAAGCATTGGAAGGACAGAACTACCTTGAAGAAGACCGATATGCATATTATGTGAAAAGGCCTACTTTCCCTTCATTTATCGGAAACCTGACGGTTTCGGATAATAGGAAGACAACTCTGGATGAAGGTGATGACATCTATTCGTATCTGATCATCTGGCCACGCTTCTGGGGCGGTTATGGTGTTGCGGCTAACGTTGGTAAAACGACGGTAGATTACGATAATAGGCATTCTCACACAGATGCTTATGGCATTATGCTGGATGAGAATCGAAAGCCTGATTATTCCGTTCCTAATGTATATGAGATATATACGGAAAACAAGGAACTGTTTGATAGTAACATGGACAGGATAGACAACCTCTATGAGAAGGCGTATGAGAAATGGAATATACTGGGAGCCGTGGTGGAAACAGAAGAAAGTTAGAAAAAAGTTAGAATTTTTGCAAAATAAAACAAGGGTAGTATTTCTAAAACCCTTGCAAATAAAGCATCGGGGCAACGTGATTCGAACACGCGACCTCTACGTCCCGAACGTAGCGCTCTACCAAGCTGAGCCATGCCCCGTCAACTACTAAATGATATAGAAATCCGAGAGAAAAGTCAAGTATAATAGCATTATATTTGGCTCTTTTGGGGTGGATTTATTGAAACAGAGGGCTTTGTCGGATATAATAAAACAGTATTTTAATGGGAAAAGAAAACACCGATACACAAAATATCGGGATAGAGGAATCGTATATGAACATGGACGAAAGAATAAAGCGCATCAACGAGCTTGCGCATAAACATAAATCCGAAGGACTTACCGAGGAAGAAAAGGCTGAGCAAGCAGTTCTGCGCAGAGAGTATATAGACAGTGTTAAGGGCAATCTGGCTGCCCAGCTTGGCTCGATCAAGGTAAAGAATCCGGACGGAAGTCTCCATCCTCTTCAAAAAAAGAAATAAAATCTTAGGAATAATCAAAGGCATAAAAGAGTAAGAGGAATAATATGAGTGAACCAATAGTTACGCTGAAAAAGGGCGAGGGCCGCACGATAAAAGCGGGTGGCGCCTGGATATACGACAATGAAATAGATACCATCATGGGACATTTCAAAAACGGAGATGTTGTAGAGGTCCATGATTTTGACGGATATAAGATGGGACGCGGATTTATAAACCAAAATTCCAAGATAAGGATCCGGATGCTTACCCGTAATCCGGAGCAGGAAATTACAGACGATTTCCTCAGGATGCGCGTCAAGGATGCATGGGAATACCGCAAAACCGTTATGCATACCGGCGACCTTAACTGTTGCAGAGTGATCTTCGGCGAGGCTGACTGGCTGCCGGGACTTGTTGTCGATAAGTACGCAGATGTTTTGGTAGTAGAGTGTCTGGCTCTTGGAATGGACAGGTTTAAAGAAAAGATAGTATCTTTACTTAAAGAAATTCTATCCGAGGATGGAATACTTATCCGCGGCGTATACGAGCGTTCCGACGCCCCTGTCAGAAAGAAAGAGGGACTTGAGCCGCACAAAGGATTTATCGGAGAAGAGTTTGATAAAAATGCCCCGATAGTTGAAAACGGTATTAAATATACCGTTGATGTTGTAAACGGCCAAAAGACGGGCTTTTTCTTAGATCAAAAGTACAATCGTCTTGCTATGCAGCAAATTGTTGCCGGACTTGTTGGGGGAAGCGGCGAGCTTTGCACAAAGAGAAATCCCGAAAGAAATATTAAAGTGCTCGACTGTTTTACCCATATGGGAACATTTGCTCTTAATATGGGACTTGCCGGAGCGGCTGATGTAACGGGACTGGATATATCGGAGTTTGCGGTATCGCAAGCTACGAAAAATGCCGAGATAAACGGTCTTTCGGACAGAGTAAAGTTTCGCGCGGCAAACGTGCTTGATGAGCTCCCTAAACTGTACGACGAAGGAGAGCAATACGATATTCTGGTCCTTGATCCTCCGGCCTTTACCAAGTCGAGAGAAGCGACAAAGAATGCCATAAAGGGCTACCGAGAGATTAATATGAAGGGGCTTAAGCTTGTAAAAGACGGAGGGTACTTCGCAACCTGCTCCTGCTCCCACTTTATGACCCAGGAACTCTTTACCGAGGTTATAGGACAGGCTGCCAAGGCAGTTCATAAGCGCCTGCGCCAGGTTGAGTTTCGTACGCAGGCCCCGGATCACCCGATACTTTGGGCGTCGGACGAGAGTTATTATTTGAAATTTTATATCTTCCAGGTACGTGAGGAGAAATAAAAAAGCAGAAAAGTAAGTAAGACAGACGGAGACGGGGATGAATTACGATTGCCTTATAATTGATGACGAAAAGATGCTTGCTGACAATACCTGCGAATACTTCAATATGTTCGAGGTAAAGACAAAGGCTGTATACAGCAGGGCTGAGGCAGAAGAGGTATTAAAAAGCGAAAAGCCGAGGCTTATTCTCCTTGATATCAACCTTTCGGACGGAAGCGGATTTGAACTTTGCAAAAAGATAAGGGAAACATTAAATATACCCATTCTTTTTATATCCGCCCGAAATACCGACGATGACAAGATCATCGCCCTTAATATAGGCGGGGATGATTACATCGAAAAGCCATATTCTCTCGGCGTACTCCTCGCCAAGGTAAAAGTTGTGCTTAAAAGGTATGGAGAAGCATCGAATCTGCAGGAAGAAAATGAAAAGACGGGCAAAGATTACGATGACGGAATATTAAAGCTTGACAGCGTAAATAAGCAGATCTTTGTTAACGGTGATTTAAAGAAACTGACTGCTATAGAATTTAAGCTTCTAAAATACCTTACTGATAATCATGACAGGCTTGTCACAAAGACGGAGCTGTTCGATAATGTCTGGAATGATAAATTTACAACGGACGGAACTCTTAATGTCCATATAAGAAAGATTCGTGAAGAGATAGAAAAAGACCCTCAAAACCCGGAATATATAAAGACAGTCTGGAAAGAGGGATACAGATTTATATCAGGAAATTGACCGGGGGGACAAAATGAAAAAAACTCCATTGATTGTATTTTTTGCCATAAGTATTTTTCTTGAGGTCGGGCTGACCTTCTATTTTGCTAATAGGATAGATATGGCAAAACAGGATGCCGTAGCCGTTAACGAAGTACTTATGAGCGTAAATGAAAACTTCGGAGATGAAGAAAAATACAGCACTGCCCTAAACTACTCCATACTTGACGAAAACAGAGTACTTATATACAAAACCTCCGAAGATGTATCTGAAAGTCTTAACGAAGCAATCAAAAACAGCGACACTATTCTCGGCACTGTCGGTGGATGCCTTCTTCTTATTCACAACGACATACCCTCTAAAATTGAATCTATCAAGAGACAGATATTCGTTTTGATCTTCTGCATATCTATTGTGCAACTGATCTTAATCTTAATATTCTTTTTTTACATCAAAAAGACTGTAACCGATCCCTTTAAAAAAATGAATGATTTTGCGGTTCGCGTGGCGGGAGGAGACCTCGATATTCCCCTTAGTCTTGACAAAGGGCGTGCATTCGGAGCTTTTACCGAGAGCTTTGACCTTATGCGGAGTGAACTAAAAAGATCAAAAGTTGCAGAGAAAAAGGCCAATGATGATAAAAAGGAAATGATCGCAAAGCTGTCCCACGATATAAAGACACCGATAGCCTCGATCAAGTCTACATCCGAGATTGGATATGAGCTTACAAAAGAGGACAGAACTAAAGAACTTTTCAACAGTATAAATATCAAGGCTGATCAGATAACGAACCTGGCCGATAATCTGTTCCATTCCAGTATAAAGGATATAACGGAAATAGATGTAAACCCTTCGAGATATGAATCTGAAACCGTAAAGGAACTGATAAAGAATTCGGACTACTTAAACAGGGCCTGCGATTTCGAAGTTCCCAAGTGCAGCGTATATATTGATAAATTGAGGCTTCAGCAGGCTTTTGACAATGTATTTATGAATTCCTACAAGTATGCAAATACAGAAATTTATGTCAGGGTAAAAGCAGCAGGGGATTATCTAAAGATAACCATTGGAGACTATGGCCCGGGGGTACCTGATGATGAGATCCCTCTGTTAAAAGAAAAGTACAAAAGAGGCAGCAACGCATTTGAAAAAGAAGGTGCCGGACTTGGGCTTTATCTTGCGAATTACTTTTTAAACAAAATGAACGGAGATCTCACTATCGACAGACCTGAGGAAGGCTTTGCGGTAACGCTTGGGATTAGGATCGTTTAAATGTAAGATCGGATTTAAGGATTATTTAAGAGTTTTTTAAAGGCATTTAAGGATTGAAAAGGTATTATTAGCGCATAGCAAGGAGGAAATACAAAATGAACACACTTATTAAAACAAACAAGCTATGCAAAACTTTTTCAAGCGGCGGCAATATGCAGCATGTCCTCAAAAACATCGATATGGAGATTTACGAGGGCGATTTTACGATAATCATGGGAGCCAGCGGAGCCGGTAAATCAACTCTTCTCTACGCCCTTTCGGGAATGGATAAGCCCAGCCTCGGAGAGATAACCTTTGGTGATAGAGATATTACAAAGATGTCAACGGATGAACTCGCTTTCTTTAGAAGAAAGAATTGTGGATTTGTATTTCAGCAGGTTTATCTCGTTGACTCTATGAGCGTTTTTGATAACGTTATGGCAGCAGGCCTTCTGACCAATAAAAATAAAAAGGAAGTAGCGAATAAGGCAAAGGAGATACTTAAGTCAGTAGATATAGAAGAATCCCTTTGGGATAAATTTCCCACCCAGATTTCAGGTGGCGAGGCACAGAGAGTTGGAATAGCAAGAGCGCTTATAAATTCTCCCAGGCTTGTTTTTGCTGATGAGCCCACCGGAGCGCTTAATTCAAAAACAGGAAAAGACGTTCTTGACGCCCTTACAGCGTTCAACGAAAGCGGCCAGTCAATTGTTATGGTTACCCACGATATAACAAGTGCGAGAAGGGGAAACCGCGTTCTCTACGTCAAAGACGGCGAGATAGCGGGAGAATGTAACCTCGGAAAATATGTGCACGGTGATAAGGAACGTCATCAGAAGCTGAGCGATTTTCTTATTTCGATGGGGTGGTAAATATGGAAAAAACAATACTTCTCGCAAAATCAAATTTCAGAAAAAACAAGGGAACTTCTGTTGGACTATTCCTCCTTATGTTTATGGCGGCAATGCTTGTGGGGGTTTCACTTCTTATATTTTTAGACGTTTATCCTACAGCCGCAAAAGAGGCCAAAAGGCTTGATGCAGGAGATGGATATCTCTGGATCGGGGAGGACCTTGGAGGCATTGATGATGAGTTTATAGAGGATCTTTTAGGGGCAGATACCGAAAAGTATGAAACCTACAGATGCCTTGGGTACAGCAATGTATCTTTGCCTTTTGGAAACGGAAACGTAGCCCCCGGACTTATAGTTTACAACTCGGCCGCTTTTGAAACTAAAATGAACAGAACCGAGATCGTTAAGGAAGATACTGGCATAACCGAAGGTTATATCTATCTTCCCTACCAGTTCAACACTTCCGGAGGATATGAACTCGGGGATACATACACATTCGAACTCCTCGGAAAGAAGTATTCCTTCGGTGTAAGAGGCTTTATCAATACAACCTACTTTGGATGTAACAATACCGGAAATTATGAATTTATTCTCGATGATAAAAGCTATGATGAACTCTTTGAAAGAGATGGATCTGTAGCTGAGACGATCATTATCAGCTTCGAACTTAAGGAAGACGTAAACCCGGGAAGCTTCAGGATCCGTGTAGGAAATGATGTACTCAGCAGAAATCCGGGAGCTCTCGCGCTGGCAGCGCTTTTACCGGATACTATATCAAACAAAACCTTTTTATCATTGATATTAGCTGTTTCGTTCCTTATCCTTACCATAATCATCGTTGTAGTTATCGTCCTTATGCTGTCCAACAGTATTGCCAATTATATCCGGGAGAACATGAAAACCATCGGTGCGCTTAAAGCCATTGGTTATACCGGAAGAGACATAATCGGTTCCTTGCTTGCGCTGTTTATTACGCTGTCTTGTATCGGAAGCCTTATCGGCGCAGGACTTTCATATACGCTGATGCCTATTATGACAAAGATAATCGTGGGGCAGATGGGGGTTCCTTATACAGTATCGTTTAATCCGATCTGCAGCATTATTCCTGTAGTATTTGTGGTATTATTTACTTTCTTTGTAACACTTATCGCAACCGGGAAGATCAGGAAGATACATCCTATCGTTGCTTTAAGAGAAGGTGTTGAAAACCATAATTTTAAGAGAAATCATATACGACTTGATAAGTCGGTTTTTGGTATTAATATCAGCCTTGCCTTAAAGTCTTTATTTACAAATATGAAGCAAAACACCATAACCTTCTTTGTAACCGGGCTTTTAATGTTTGTCTGCGTAGTAGCGCTCTTAATGTACGAGAATTTCAGCAGAAATCCCAAGCTCGGAATCCTTACCTTTGAAACCTGTGGCGGCGTAGTTGCCTTTGACTACGAGACAAAGGAGGACGCTCGTAAATTTCTTGAGGCTCGAAACGATGTTTCAAACATCCGAAGTATGATCATGCTGAACCTCAATTATAACAATGAGGACAGACTTGTTACATATATTTTTGATGATGTATCAAAAATGAATAACAAAGAGGTTTGCTACAAAGGAAGATTGCCTGAGTACGACAATGAGATCGCCGTCAGCGGAAGGTTTGCGAAACAGTACGGATATGCTATCGGAGATGAGGTTAAGCTTGATTATGGCTCTAAAAAACACAGTTATCTTATAACCGGCCTTGTACAGACCTGCAACAATTCCGGAAAAGAAGCAGTTATGAGCGAAAAGGCTGCAGAGCATTTAATTGATTTTGAGTACAGCCCTGCATATTACTGGTTTGACTGCGATGATGCAAAGGCTTCTCAAAAGATTTTGGATGAAGCTTCGGAGAAGTACGGAAATCATGTGGTTTCAGCAATGAATTTCTTTGATACGCTAGAAGGAAATATGACTACGTTCAAAGATATTTCTACACTGATGCTTGTGCTTCTTTGCTCGATTTCAGCGGTGGTTATTGTGTTGATACTGTATCTGCTTATCAAAGCCTTTATCTACAATAAACGTAGAGATTACGGAATCTACAAGGCTATAGGATACACCTCGGGAAGTCTTGTACTTCAGACGGCGCTTAGTTTTATGCCTTCCATAGTTTTTGCAGCGGCTGTTTTTTCTGTTGCTTCGTACTATGCAGCTAATCCATACATGTCAATGGTTATGCGAAGCTTTGGACTTATGAAATGTAATTTTGATATTCCTGTTCCTGGAGTAATTATAATCGCAATAGGAATGGTGACGGTTGCTTTCATATTTGCGCTGATTCAATCAGGAAAGGTAAGGAAAATCGAAAGTTATCAGATGCTTATTGGGGAATAAATGATAAAAAATATCTGTCGCTTCAACGAAAGTTGCGTCACGGCAGGCAATTATGGTAGAATGTCTCTCATGGAGGCAAGGAAGTATAAAGATATCCTTGTAAACCACACTTCAATACCGGTGCCGGGATCGGCAGATAGGAGATATTATGGAAGAACAGAGCATTGAATTTCGTTACGACACACAGCTTCTTATCGAGGGTTGTGAGATGGATGAGGATGATCTCAGAGAATACATTATCAACAATTTTGTCGGAGACAGTTATGCAGGCGGCGGAGATGAGGACCTTATGAAGGTTCATTACCATACCAACGAGCCTTGGAAGATCCTCGAGTACTGCAGATCTCTCGGTGAAATCTTTGATATTGTCGTTGAAGATATGGACCGTCAGTCCAGAGGACTTCAGGGATAATAACAGAAATATGTCAGATTAAAGCTCCCCTGTATCTTGCAGGGGAGTTGTTTTACAAATAAAATTATAGGAAGATAAATATGATCCACGAAAAGATAAATATAAAGATGCCGGGTTCGGAAGAATATGCAGCACTGTATACATATATTCAAGAGTATTCGGTAAATCTTGGAGTAGAAAAAAGACCAATGGTTATCATCTGCCCCGGCGGCGGATACGACCATACATCAGATCGCGAGTCGGAACCTCTGGCACTTGCCTTCGCAGCTATGGGATGCCATACAGCTGTACTGAGATACTCTACAGGCCCTTCTCAGTTCCCTATTGCATTGTCGGAGCTTGCTTATTCAGTCAGATTATTAAGAAAACGTGCTGAAGAATGGCATATTGATACAGATAAGATAATCGTACAGGGATCATCTGCGGGAGGTCATCTAACGGCCTGCCTTGGCGTATTTTGGAATAAGGATTTCCTCGCAAGGATCATTGCAAAAAGCGAGGGAATCAGCGAAAAAGATTTAAGCGGGGTAAAAGAATCTATTAGGCCGAATGGTCATATATTTAACTATCCGGTTATATCGGCTGAAACGTTTGCCCACGCGGGATCCGCAAGGTGTATTAGCGGGGATCTTGAAACCGCAGACAGCTTTTCAGAGAGAAAGGGAATCCCTATTACGGAATTTCTTTCAATCGAAAAGAATATAACAAAAGACATGCCCCCTTGCTTTATATGGCATACTTTTGAAGACGGAACGGTACCTGTTGAGAATTCTCTGATGCTCGCGTCCGCCCTTCGCAAAGAAGGTGTAAGTATGGAACTTCATATTTTCCCTCACGGCGGTCATGGAACCGGACTTGCAAATAAGCTTACTGCAGGTAATGTCGGAAAAGAGATTGTACCGGAAGTACAGATGTGGCTTCCTCTCGCAAGAAACTGGATAGAAACAAACTTCCCTATAACAACAAAATACTAAGTAATTGTACAAAAATCCCCCTCCGAGTAGTTAATTCGAAGGGGGAAAAAGCACACTTTGACGATTTAGTTCTAATTGGCAGGTGGTTCATTTTCAAATTTGATAACCGCTATGCCGTCTATCATTTTTACAGAACCGTCTGCCGGCCATAAAGGCATTTCTTTATATTCTTTACTCTGAATGATATTTAGGAATTCATCATAGGATAAATCCCCTGCATCTATTCCCATAAAATCATAGAAAAAGCTTTTTCTGCATGTGGTAGAGCCAAACAGACCATAGTAGAATACGGGGCCGCCTTCGCCTGCGGCATACTTAAATATTAGCTGATTTCTTTCGTAGATTTCTTGTAATGATGGTGTTCCGCCCGTTAGAATAGTGGTTTCGTTTAGCGTGTAGCCGTCCAATTTACTTACATCTGACATAGCTTGCAAAAACGCTTGCTTGTAGTGGTCGTAGCTGAACTTATATATATATGCAGTACAGGTACCGGTAACAATATTTCCTATGAGCATAAGTACGATCGCAAAGGAGGAAATATATTTTAGGAATACATTGATTAAGGAAGCAGGAAGCTTATCATGCAGTAAAAACAGCAAGAGATATATGTAAACATACTGGTATCTGAGCATATCCCTCATTCCGTTTTCGGGAATCAGTATAAGCAAAAGATTCATAGCAAGAGGGAGGACGATAATGGAAACAATTGTTAGGCATGCGCGAATTATCTGTTTTTTCTTTATCAGAATAATAACTAAAGAAACAGAGAGTATCAGAATAATCAAAAATAGAATCGTATAAAGATAACTTCTGGCTAATACTTTTTCCTTGAAAAAAGAGAAAAACCAGATGTAGGAGTGTTTTAAAGAAAAGCCAAGGTTTTTGAATATTGAAGATATGGAAAACTGATCCACACGATTTGAGGAATCTAAGTGATAAAGTCTTATCATGAGTTTGTAAACAGGGATATTTACAAGACAAGCAATAACTCCTGATGCTGCGCAAAGGAGTAGATTTTTAAAAGCTGATGAAAGCTTCTGTTCATTCATCATATCGTAGATAAATAATACGAGACAAAGAGCAGAAATAGCCCCAACATATGCCTGATAAAGCCCAAGCATAACTAAAAAGCACAGAGTACCTAAAATTACAGAATAAATCTTACGCTTCCTAATAAGGGCAACTCCGATAACAGTCAAAAGGAAAGAAAGGCAAAATGCGAGCCCCATATAATAAAATGCAAGATGATGAAGGATGATAGGAAACGTAACCATCATAGCAGTGAGCAGAACTTGTGTCAGGGGCTTAAAAAGTTTCGTCATTCGGCAAATGATATATACGGATATACCAATACAGGTGCAGTATAAAACTATAACAATGAATGGAATAACTATATTTCTCGAGAAGAATTGATTAACAAAGCGAATCATCCAACGAGCCTGCTCGGTTGCATAGTTCGCATTTCTGAAGATAAAGACGCCCTCGCTTAATGTATCAGGGCACCCGAGACCGTAAATCATGTCATAGAAATAGCATAAGAAAGTACAGAGAATGGTGGTTACAATAATATAAACAGGAGAATGTTCCTTTGAGTCGAATACTTTTTTTCTAAAAGTATGAAAAGCATTGTCTATGGAAAGAGCATCACTTTCTGAAAAGATATTGCGTGTCTTTTCGGTTGAATCAATCTTCATGGAACGATCCTCCTGCATATAGAATTATTCGGTATATATTTAAATGATTATCTGTGGTACAGATTGTTGCTCTGGTATACGGGCTCGCAGGTAAGATTTACACCAAGCTTTCTAAAGATGCCGGTATCTACAGGGGAGAGGATAACGCTTGAATGGACCTCGCATCCCTTGAGGTTTTGAATCTGCTGCATTGCAAGCTCTGCCTTCTCGTCAGTAGCGGCGCAGATTGAAAGTGCGATGAGAACCTCGTCGGTGTGGAGACGGGGGTTCTTGCTGCCGAGATGTCCTACCTTGAGGTCCTGAATGGGCTCAATTGCTGTAGGAGCAATAAGATCTACAGAGTCATCAATTCCGGCTAATGTCTTAAGGGCGTTAAGAAGCATCGCGGAAGAGGCTCCGAGAAGAGGAGTTGTCTTTCCTGTAACAATGCGTCCGTCGGGAAGCTGCATTGCGGCAGCGGGTTCACCTGTAGTCTCGGCTTTAACTCTTGCACTTGAAACGACAGGCCTGTCATCTACGGTAATGCCTGCCTGCTTCATAAGAAGCTCAATCTTAAGTACCTGATCGTTGTCAGCAACACCCTTGCGCTTCTGGCAAAGTGTATTGAAGTATCTGCGGATGATCTCCTGGCAGCTTGCCTCCTTACATACATCGTCATCGACAATACCGAAGCCTGCCATGTTGACACCCATGTCAGTAGGGGACTTGTAAGGAGATTCACCCATAATCTTTTCAAACATCGCGTTAAGAACAGGGAATACCTCAACATCACGGTTATAGTTGATGGTTGTTTCGCCGTAAGCTTCCAAATGGAAGGGGTCGATCATATTTACGTCGTTAAGATCTGCGGTTGCCGCCTCGTAAGCAAGGTTTACGGGATGCTTAAGAGGGAGATTCCAGATAGGGAAGGTCTCGTACTTAGCGTAGCCGGCTTTGATTCCGCGCTTGTACTCATGATAGATCTGTGAAAGACAGGTTGCCATCTTTCCGCTTCCGGGTCCGGGAGCAGTAATTACAACAAGAGGTCTTGTAGTCTCGATGTATTCGTTCTTTCCGTATCCCTCGTCGCTGATGATGAGAGGAATATTTGAAGGATATCCTTCAATACGATAGTGGCGGTAAACCTTTAGACCTAAGGACTCAAGTTTTTTCTGGTACGCAATAGCGGTTGCCTGGTTTGAAAAATGTGTAAGGCAAACGCTGCCAACGTAAAGGCCGTAACTTCTGAATGCGTCGATAAGTCTGAGTACATCTACGTCATAGGTAATTCCGAGATCGGCACGAACTTTATTCTTTTCAATATCCTGTGCGGAAATTACGATTACGATCTCAGCTTCGTCCTTGAGCTGAGTGAGCATTGTAATCTTACTGTCAGGCTTAAAACCGGGAAGAACGCGGGATGCGTGGTAGTCATCGAAGAGTTTTCCGCCGAACTCAAGATAAAGCTTGCCGCCGAAAGCGCCGATTCTTTCTTTTATCTTTTCGGATTGAAGTTTTAAGTATTTGTCGTTGTCGAAACCGATTTTACCTGTCATTTTAGTATCTCCTTATATTCTATAAACAAGCAATTCTGACCATTAAAAAAACATTTCTATTTTATACTTATTTAATCCTCTTTACAAGTAAATTTACTATTTTATACTTTATATTACAGGTTCTCCATCTCCTCGATAGCTTTTTCGAATACTTCAAGAGCTTCATCTACGGGCTTTCCGGTAGAGAAATCGATTCCTGCGATCTTTAAGAGGCTGACAGGATCCTCGGTACATCCGCTGGAAAGGAACTTCTTGTACTGCTCAACTGCGGGAGCACCCTCTTCAAGGATACGATGCGCAATAGCGACAGCGGCAGAGAAGCTTGTTGCGTACTGATATACATAGAAATTGTAATAGAAGTGGGGGATTCTGCACCACTCGTACGCAATAAGGGGATCTGAAACCATATCCTCTCCGAAATATTCTTTATTTAAGTTGTAGTAAACATCAGAAAGAGTCTCAAAGGTAAGAGGAGTTCCGTCCTCTGCCATCTTATTTGTCTTGCGCTCAAATTCCTCAAACATAGTCTGGCGATATAAAGTGCTCTTGAAACTCTCGAGATAATGGTTTATAAGGTATGCCTTCTCGGATTTATCGGTAGCGTTTTTAAGCATATACTCAAGGAGAAGGATCTCGTTGGTTGTCGATGCAACTTCAGCTACGAAGATCTTGTACTGAGAGTTAAGGAAGGTCTGGTTCTTCTCGGAATACCAGGTGTGCATTGAATGGCCCATCTCGTGTACAAGAGTAAATACATCGTCGAGAGTATTGTTGTAATTGAGGAGCATATAAGGGTGTACGCCGTAGCATCCTGCAGAGTAAGCACCACCGCGCTTTCCTTCGTTCTCAACAACATCGATCCAGCGCTCAGCGTAAGCGCGCTTTACAATCTCAAGATAGTCATCGCCTAAAGGAGCAAGTGCTTTAAGTGAAAGCTCCTTTGCCTCTTCATAAGTAACCTTAGCGTCGTAGTCGGCAACCATTGGTGCATAAACATCATACATATGAAGCTCGTCTACGCCGAGAAGCTTCTTGCGAAGTCTTACGTAGCGATGCATCTTGTCAAATCCGCGATGTACGCTTTCAATAAGGTTATCGCAGACTTCGGGTGAAACGTTATTTCCGTCTACAGCGGCCTCAAATGTTGAGTTGTAGTGGCGAGCCTTTGCGTGGAAGCGGCGCTGCTTAACTTCTCCGTCATAGAGAGCGGCCCAGGTATTTCCAAACTCCTTGTATCTTTCGTAAAATTTCTCAAAAGATTCTTTTCGAACCTCGCGGTTTAAAGACATCTGAAGAGGAACAAAGCGGCCGTTGGTCAGCTGAACATCTTCTCCCTTTTCGTTTTTAACGACAGGGAACTTGAGGTCGGCATCTCTGAGCATACTGGCTCCGTGCTGCGGCGAATCGGAAAGCTCGGAAGCATAAGCGATGAGTTCTTCCATCTCTTTTGAAAGAACATGGTCTTTGGTACGAATGATTTCATTGATGGAAACTTCGTACTTTTTAAGTCCGGGCTCTTCCTTGTAGAAACCGGCAAGAGTATCGGCGCCTAAAGCAAGTACTTCCGGAGTGAAAAATGC